>Ga0187812_1000022_pt1 | contig 58310 bp, 50 predicted proteins | sample NC_S_2_FD_130582 | JGI IMG/M metagenome (GOLD analysis project Ga0187812, IMG submission 130582) | Wetland sediment microbial communities from Neuse River Estuary, North Carolina, USA - ASW-S_2 | ecosystem: Environmental > Aquatic > Freshwater > Wetlands > Sediment | place: USA: North Carolina...
CGCGGCCGCCGTAGGTGACGATCAAGTCGGTGCCACCCGGTGCCGCCCCGGGTTGCCCCGCACCCAGCAGGCCCGCACCCAGCAGGCCCGCGCCGGGCAGGCCCGCGACTGGCACCCCCGCGCCGGCCAGGCCAGCGACCGGCGGACCCGCACCAGGCACGCCCGCGGCGGCCGGGCCCGCGCCAGGCCCGCGGGCGGTCCGGCCGGCCTCGCGGAACTCCGCGCGCGCCGGCACTGGGTCGCCGTCGCCCACCGCGATCTCGGCGTCCGCCGATACCAGGCCCCGGACCCGCACCTCCACCGCTGAGTGCGCCGGGCCGGTGCTGAAGCGGAACTTCGTCCACGCGTGCCCGCTGACCCGCCAGCCGTCGGGGATGTCCCACGGATCCATCGCGCCGGCGCCCGCCAGGGGTTCGCGCGCAAGGAGGCGCGCCAGCGCCGCCGCCGCGAGCACGTCCTGCGGCGGCGTGCCCGGATCGCTCGTGCCGCTGTCGGCGACGCGTTCGGCGAGGGTGGTGTCCAGGTGGCCGGCCTGGACGTCTGGGTTGGCTAGCAGGGTGCGCAGGAAGGCGGTGTTCGTGGTCACGCCGAGGACGGCGGTCTCGGCCAGAGCGGCGTCCAGGCGGCGCAGGGCGGTGGGGCGGTCCGGGCCCCAGGCGGCGACCTTGGCGAGCATCGGGTCGTAGGCGCTGGTGACGGTCATGCCCTCGGCCAGGCCCGAGTCGACGCGGACGCCGGTATCGGACGGCTCGCGCAGCGCGAGCACGGTGCCGCCGGTGGGCAGGAAGCCGCGGGACGGGTCCTCGGCGTACACCCGCGCCTCGACCGCGTGCCCGGTCATCGGCCCCGGCACGCCGGCCAGCCGCTCGCCCGCGGCGACCCGGAGCTGCCATTCGACCAGGTCCAGGCCGTAGACGAGTTCGGTGACGGGGTGCTCGACCTGGAGCCGGGTGTTCATCTCCATGAAGAAGAACTCGTCGGGGGAGTCGCCGGGCACGATGAACTCGACCGTGCCCGCGCCCGTGTAGCCGACGCTGCGGGCCGCCTCCACGGCGGCCGCCCCCATCGCCGCGCGGCGGGTCTCGTCGAGCAGCGGCGACGGGGCCTCCTCGATGATCTTCTGGTGCCGGCGCTGCAGGCTGCACTCGCGCTCGCCCAGGTGCACCACGGTCCCGTGGGTGTCCGCCAGGACCTGGATCTCGATGTGCCGCGGGCGGGTGATGTACCGCTCGACGAGCAGCGTGTCGTCGCCGAACGCCGAGCGGGCCTCCCGCCGGGCCGCCGCGAGCGCCGCGGGCAGGCCGGCGGGGGAGTTAACCATGCGCATGCCCTTGCCGCCCCCTCCGGCGGAGGGCTTGACGAGGAGGGGAAACACTAGCTCGTTCAGAGTGGAAATGAGCTCGTCATCCGACATGCCGGGCTTTCCGCTGCCGGGCACCACCGGAACGCCGGCCGCGGCCACCGTCGCCTTGGCGGCGATCTTGTCGCCCATCGCCTCGATCGCGTCGGCCGGCGGGCCGGCGAACGTTAGGCCCGCGGCGGCACAGGCGCGGGCGAAGGCGGCGTTCTCGGCGAGGAAGCCGTAGCCGGGGTGGATCGCTTCGGCGCCGGTGGCGCGCGCGGCCTCGATGATCGCGCCGATGTTCAGGTAGCTGGCGGCGGCGGGCGGCGGGCCGATGCGCACCGCCTCGCCCGCCTCGCGGACGTGCCGCGCGCCGGCGTCGGCGTCGCTGTAGACCGCGACGCTGGCGATGCCGAGCGCGCTCAGCGTGCGGATGATCCGGACGGCGATCTCGCCGCGGTTGGCGATCAGGACCTTGGTGAACAACGGCGTCCCCTCACATCCGGAAGACGCCGTAGCCGGCCGGCTCGAGCGGGGCGTTGGCGGCCGCCGACAGCGCGAGCGCGAGCACCCGCCGGGTGCCGGCCGGGTCGATGACGCCGTCGTCCCACAAGCGCGCGGTGGAGTAGTACGGGCTGCCCTGATGGTCGTACCGGTCGCGGACGTGGTCCGCCTCTTCGCTGCCGACGGTGGCCAGCACGCTGGCGGCCTGGTCGCCGCCCATGACGGAGATGCGGGCGTTCGGCCACATCCACAGGAAACGGGGCGAGTAGGCGCGGCCGCACATCGCGTAGTTGCCCGCGCCGAACGAGCCGCCGATGATCACCGTCAGCTTCGGCACCCGCGCGCAGGCGACGGCCGTGACCATCTTGGCGCCGTGCTTGGCGATCCCGCCGGCCTCGTAGTCCCTGCCGACCATGAAGCCGGTGATGTTCTGCAGGAAGACGAGAGGAATGCGGCGCTGGTCGCACAGCTCGATGAAGTGGGCGCCCTTCAGCGCGGACTCGCTGAACAGGATGCCGTTGTTGGCGATGATCCCGGCGGGGTGGCCACAGATGCGGGCGAACCCGGTGACCAGGGTCGGGCCGTAGTCCTTCTTGAACTCCGCCAGCCGGCTGCCGTCGGTGATCCGCGCGATGACCTCGCGGACGTCATACGGAGTGCGCAGGTCCGCGGGGACGACGCCGTAGATCTCGTCCGGGTCGTGGCGCGGATCTTGCGTTGGGGCGACCTCCCAGGGGCGCGGCGGTCGCGGGCCGAGGGTGGCGACGATGTCGCGCACTATGCGCAGCGCGTCGGTGTCGTCGGCGGCGAGGTGGTCGGTCACGCCGGAGACGCGCGAGTGCAGGTCACCGCCGCCGAGTTCTTCCGCGGTGACGACCTCGCCGGTCGCCGCCTTCACCAGCGGCGGGCCGCCGAGGAAGATCGTGCCCTGGTTCGCCACGATGACGTTCTCGTCGCTCATCGCGGGCACGTACGCGCCGCCTGCCGTGCAGGACCCGAGCACCGCGGCGACCTGCGGGATGCCCTTGGCGGACATCGTGGCCTGGTTGTAGAAGATGCGGCCGAAGTGCTCCCGGTCGGGGAACACCTCGTCCTGCTGGGGCAGGAACGCGCCGCCGGAGTCGACCAGGTAGACGCAGGGCAGGTTGTTGTGCAGCGCGACCTCCTGGGCGCGCAGGTGCTTCTTGACCGTCATCGGGTAATAGGTGCCGCCCTTGACGGTCGCGTCGTTCGCGACGATCACGCACTCGCGGCCTTCGATGCGGCCGACGCCGGTGATGATGCCCGCGCCCGGCGCGTCGCCGTCGTACATGCCGTCCGCGGCGAGCGGGCTGAGCTCGAGGAACGGCGATCCGGGGTCGGTCAGCGTGTCCACCCGGTCGCGTGGCAGCAGCTTGCCGCGCGCGACATGCCGCTCGCGGGCGCGGTCCGGGCCGCCGCGGGCGGCTTGGTCGAGCCTGGCCCGCAGTTCGGTCGCGAGCGCCGTGTTGGCCGCGTGGTTGCGCTTGAACGCCTCGCTCGCGGGGTCGCACTGGGTCCGCAGCGGCTGTCCGAATGCCTCCCCGTACACCGCGCTCATGTCAGTGAATACTAGATGCTGGCGTGATCAGGAGAAGAACGCGACCGTGCGCAGCTCGACGCTCTCTCTCGGGTGGGTTCCGGGTGTCGTGGTGTCGCGGAACGAGGTGTGCGCCGCGCGCCAGGCGACGGAGTGGTCGGTGTCGAGCTCAAGGGACTCCGCGGTGTACACGTCGTCGAGCGCGGCGGTGTCGTCCAGGCCGGCGACCGCGCTGCGGTGGCTGACCAGCGCGAACCCGCTCCGGTCGAGGGTGAACTCGGCCTTGTGCGGCCGGCCGTTCTCGACCTGGACGAGCCGCCGGTCCCGCGAGACCTCGGCTTTCGTCATGAGACCGGGCATGCCTCGTGCACCCATGTGCCGCCTGAGCGCCTGCGGACGTCTTGCCGTGACGTGATCGGCTGGCCGCAACGGCCGCAGCGCCTCCCGGCCGCACGCGCGGAGTTACCCTCCCAGGTGGTCGTGGCGGAACCGGGAGTACCAAGCCCTATGGGGCCGGACCCGGTCACCGGCAGCCCGGCGCCGCCCGGGCAGAAATGATCCAGATGCACCTGGCGTACCCGCTCACCGATCGACGTCAGCCTCCCGCGCTCAGCCACCGTGGCTTAACCTCATCTCGGCTTCGCGGCGCTGGCGGGCGGCCTCGTACAGGACCACGGTCGCCGCGCCCGCGGCGTTGAGCGAGCTCGCGGCCCCGGTGATCGGGATGCTCGCCATGATGTCGCAGGCCTGCCGCCAGGCCTCGCTGAGCCCGGTCGTCTCGTTCCCGATGACCACAAGCACCGGCCCGGTGAGGTCGGTGCCGGCGATGTCCGTGTCGCCCTTCTCATCGGTTCCGACGATCACCGCGCGCCGTGTCCGGGCCCAGCCGATCACGTCCGCGTGACTGGCGGCGCGGACGACCGGGACCGAGAACAACGACCCGGTGGAGGCGCGGACCGACTTCGGGTCATACGGGTCGGCGGCGTGCCCGGTCACGATCAGCCCGTGCGCGCCGAACGCGTCCGCCGACCGGATGACCGCCCCGACGTTCCCTGGGCTCGCCGGACGGTCGAACGCCACCGCGAGCAGGTCCGCGCTGTCCGGGACACGGGAGAAGTCGTCGGGAGGAATCGCCGCGACGGCCACGATCTCCGGGGCGCCGTCGTCCTTCTCGCCGAGTTCCCGCAGCAGTTCCGGCGCCATGGCCACCCGCTGCGCGCCCGAGGACTCCGAGGCCGCCAGCATGTCCCGCGCCCACCGGGACAGGGGCCTGCTCATGTCATAGATCACGGCTCTGACCGGCCAGCCATGCTCGACGGCCAGCGTGATCGGCCGCACGCCCTGCACGATGAACTCGCGCGCCCGCTGCCGCTTCGCCCGGTTGGACAGCAGCGCCTGCCACTGCTGAAACGCCGCGTTCCGCGAGGTGACGCGCAGCACCGGAGGCTTGGCTGCCATGACGGCGAGCCTACCGCCGGTCAGGGATGTCCCTGATGCCGCGGCGCCGCACACCAGGGTCCGAGCAGGGCTGATCCCTATCGACGGCGGCCATTGCCGGAGGCAGCCTTGAAGTATGAAGACAGCCACCGCAGACACCGCGCTGGCTAGTGCCTTACCCGAACGGAGACCGATCATCATGCCCGCGATCCTCGCCCTTGCCGTTATCGCCATCCTCGCCCTCGTCGTCATCGGCTTCGCCGTGCACCTGCTGTTCTCCCCGTGGCTGCTGCTGGTGGTCATCGCCATCCTGGCCTGGGTCAAGTTCCGGCCGCGCCGCACCCACCAGTAGCCCTTCGGCGGCTCTAGAGTGAGCCGGTGACCGGTGAACCGCGGCTGGACTGGGGCCGCCTTGCCGCGTTCGACCTGGCACGCGCCACGCAGATGCCGGCCGACCTGGTCCGCGCCTGGCAGGTCGCGCAGCAGTCGCTGGACCTGGTGGTGCGTCCTATCGAGCGGTTCGAGCTGGCCGGAACGCTCAACGGGCATCCCGGCCACGTCCGCTCGGATGAGGCGAAGCGGCCGTTCGGCGCGATCTTCGCGCTGGCGGTCGCGAGCCGGACGGCGGCCGAGCCGCTGCGCAGCGGTAGTCTGCGCACCGCGGCCGCCGCACTGCTGGCCTGGGCCGGGATCTACCGGCCCGCGGGCAACCCGATCGACGAGTGGTTCTTCGTCCCGGTGCTGCAGGCGGCCGACCTGATCGCGCCGGGCCTGGACGCGGCCGGCCGGCGCACGGTGCTGGACTGGGTCGCGGAGTTCGCCGTCGCCGGGGACGCGTTCTTCGCGGCGAAGCGTGACCGGAACCCGGCCAGGGCCAACAACTGGATGGCGCGCGGGCTGCTCATCCGTGCCGTGGCCGCCACGGTGGCGGGGCTGACGCCGCTGCGCGCGGAACTGCCTGGCCAGCTCAGCGAGTTCAGCGCGCGGAACTACATCGCCGGCCCGTCCGGGCGCCTGGACGGGCGGACGTATGACTTCCGCCAGCGGGACGCGCTGCACTACCACGTCGCCGCGGTGCAGCCGCTGGTCGAGATCGCGCTGTACGCCCCGGACCTCATCACGGCGGCGGTGCGCGCGGCCGTCCTGTCTGGCCTTGAGTTCCTCCGCCCCTACTTTCTCCGGCAGGCGACGCACATCGAGTTCGCCGCCACGACGATCTCCTTCGACCTGGCCAGGCGCGACGACGGCAACCCGGTCTTCCAGCCGGAACCGTGGGATCCCCATCGTGGCCGGGTCGTGCTGCGGCTGGCCAGGCCCGTGTTCCCGGAGATCCGCGCGTGGACCGAAGATATCGCGGACGCCCGGTACGATCCGCGCACCAAGCTGCTGGCCGCCATCTACGGCGAGCCGCAGCGGCGGGCGCAGTGGCCCTGACGCGTGCTAGCCGAAGAGGATGTCACCCACGGCGCCACCGCGAAGATCACGCTGATCTGCAGACACGACGATACCCGGCCGCGCGGGGCCGGCACCGCGGCGGTGGGCATCAGCCGATGCCGCGGTGACCTCGAATTGCTCATAGCAATTATGCGTAACTATCTGTAGTCAGGGGTATCGGCCCGTCGTAGTTCGAGGGAAGCAACAGCACACGACGGGGGGATTCATGCACCGGAAGCTCACGATCCTGGAGAAGACGGGGTATGCCGTGCTAGGCGACTTCGGCGGCCCGGCGATCCCGCCGGCCGAGTGGGAGAAACTTGAGTACCTGGACTGGAAGAGCGGCGGCGACACGAACTTCGCGCCGCTGGCCTCGGCGACGGGCGCGCTTGACTGCCGCGGCTTCTGGGATCACGGCAAACCAGATAAGGGCGGCGTGTGGACGGCCAACCGGGACATCGCGCCGAGCCTGGCCCGCTATGTGGAGAACATCGGCGGGACCTTCGGCCGGGTCCGCGTCATCAAGCTCAACCCGAGCGGCGAGCAGGAAGCGCTACGCCACCTGCACCTCGACGACAACAACCGGCTCAACCCTGACGGTGCCGGCTGGGTGGTCAGGTCCTGGCTCGAACTGGAGGACACGCCGGACGAGACCGTCTTCATCCTGCGCGAGGACAAGGACGACCCCGCCACTGAGACCCGCATCCGGATGCACCCGGGAAGGCAAGTCGTCATCGACACCGAGAGACTGTGGCACGTCGTCTGGCACCCCGGCCCCCGGCCACGGTACGCCCTGATCACTTCCTGGGAATCCAGTCCCGTCATCGATGGCTGGATCCAGGATCAGACCGAGCCCGCACGCCTCCTCGCAGCCGGCTAAGCCTTAGCCGGCTAACGCCACGGCCTCGGGCCTACTGTCCCGCCGCGGTCCGCCCGGCCCGCACCGCGGTGGCGAGAGTATCTGTGGCCCAGGCATGAATGGTCTGCCAGTTCCGCAAATCCCGCTGCGGGCGCTTGCCGCGCCCGGGCGGGTCCACGCCGCCGAAGATGGTGACCGCCACCGGGGCCAGCCAGGCCCACTTGGCTAGCGCCCGGTCAAGCTGGGCACGGGAACGCCCCCAGGCCTCCGCGGTGTCGGTGCGCGGTCCCATGCCGAACACCGCCACGCACGCGGAGGCTAGCTCGCGCCGGTGGCGCTTGAGGAACCGGTGACCGTCACGGTGCCAGCGCCCGGAGTACAGTGGCGCGCCCAGCACCACCAGGTCGTATCCGGCCACCGAGTCCCGCACGTCCCGTGCTGGCAGGGCCGTGACCTGTGCGCCTGTCTCGCGCATGGCGGCCGTCACCGCCTCGGCGACCTGCTGGGTCGAGCCGTTCCTGGTGGCATAGGCCACCAACACGTCCGTCACGTACCTCACCTCCTGCGACTCACATTCGGCCCGCACCGGCATCAGGCCGCAGAGCCTTTTGTCCTTGGCCCGGCAGCGAGAGTCCTCGGCGCGGTCACGATAGGGGCGCCGCTTGCGGTCCCGCCGTGCGGGGACCGATGATGCCGGTGGGACTGGCACAGGCCGCAGCCTGCGGGCCCGCACGCGCGACGTGCGAGCCCGGGGAAACAGAAGGGACGAGGAGATGGCACGTCGATCGATCGAGGTACCGGGCCTGCGGCATGGCACGCTGCCGATCCCGCAGGCCTCGGTGGTGGGGAACCTGCTGGTCTCTGGGGGCATCAATCCCGTGGATCCGGAGACCGGGGAGACTCCCGATGACACGGACGGGCAGGTCGCCATGGCCTTCGCCAACGTCCGGCGGGTGCTCACGGCGGCCGGCGGAACTCCCGAGGACATCGTGAAGTGCACCGTTTTCGTGCAGGACAAGGCGATCCGGCCCGTCATCGACAAATACTGGGTCGAGATGTTCCCTGACGAGGCGAGCAGGCCCGCGCGGCACACCCTGCGCACCGATCTGCAGGGCCGCACGCAGCTTCAGCTCGAGATCACGGCCGTACTGGGGCACGGGTGAGCAGAGCCGCGTGCCTGGCCAGGATCGGTGCGAACGGACATGACTGATCAGGCGGTCCGGGTGGAGCGGTCGGGGCCGGTCACTACCGTGTTCCTGCACCGCCCTGCCCGGCGCAACGCCGTCGACGGCCCCACCGCGGCCCAGCTTGCCGCGGCCTTCCGCGCGTTCGACGCCGATCCGGGTGCCGCTGTCGCCGTGCTGCACGGGGAGGGCGGCGTCTTCTGCTCCGGCGCCGACCTGACCGCGATTGGCACCGAGCGCGGCAACCGGGTGGCTCCCGACGGTGACGCCCCGATGGGGGTCAGCCGGCTGCGGCTGTCCAAGCCGGTGATCGCCGCGGTATCGGGATACGCGGTGGCGGGCGGACTGGAACTGGCGCTGTGGTGCGATCTGCGGGTCGCCGATGAGACCGCCGTGTTCGGCGTCTTCTGCCGGCGCTGGGGCGTCCCGCTGATTGACGGCGGCACCGTGCGCCTGCCCCGGCTGATCGGCACCGGCCGGGCGATGGACATGATCCTCACCGGGCGCGCCGTGGGCGCTGCCGAGGCGGCCGCGATGGGGCTCGCCAACCGCGTCGTGCCAGCCGGGCAGGCGCTCGCCGCCGCCCAGGAGCTCGCCGCTCAGCTCGCCGCGTTCCCGCAGGTCTGCCTGCGCAGCGATCGCGCCTCGGTGCTGGACGCCGACGGCCTGGATGAGACCGCCGCGCTGGCATCGGAATTCACGCACGGGCGCGCGGCGCTGGACAGCGAGGCAGCCGACGGTGCGGCCCGGTTCGCCGCCGGGGCGGGACGTCACGGGAACTTCGACGCTCCGCTACAGTGACGGCCGTGGAAGTCTCTTTGCCTGACCAGCTGGTTTCCGACGCCGACCACCTCTCGCTGTCACGGCTGGTGGTTGAGATCGCCTGGCGGATTGACCACGGTCGGGCTGACACGGTGTGGGAGCTGTTCGTGCCCGACGGCGTCCTCAATGCCAGTGGCACACCGCTGGTCGGCCACGATGCCATCAGGAAGTGGGGCCGGGCACGTGTCGCGTCGACGGTGCGGACGAGGCACATCTGTTCAGGCATGCGGTTCACCGACCGTGGCGGCGGCCGGGCGACCGGCAGCACCCCTCACGGTGTTCATGCATGACGGCGACGGGCGAGGCCCGGCCGTCCCGGCCGTGGTCGGCGAAGACACCGACGAATTCGTCCGCACCGATGCCGGGTGGCGGTTCGCGTCGCGCACGTTCGGGACCTTGTTCGCCTAAGCCCTTCGCCACTGAGCCGGCCCGCCGCCTCCGCCGGCGGGTCTCGGGAACGCGCACGAGCAGGCCATCGGGAGCGAGCGCGACGGTCAGCGAGGCGGACGCCCCGATGAGTTCCCCGTCGGCCTCGCGCGGCAGTCGCGTACCGGCCGCGATCTCGACCCGCCGGGCCTGGTACCGCTCCAGTACGGCGTCATCGTGGCGGCTCCGGGTCAGCACCCGCCAGGCCACCCGGGGCCACCCGAACGGCCCGGCAGGCGCGAGGATCCCCACGTCGAGCAGGCCGTCGTCGGGCCTGGCATCCGGGAGCAGGACGAAGCCGCCGGGCAGCAGGCCGACGTTCCCCACCACGACGCTCCGGGCGTAGCGGTCCATGGGGTCGCCACCGTCGAGGCGTATCTCGAAGTGAACAGGCGCTCCGGCCAGCCGCCTTACTCCGCTCGCGGCGTAGCCCAGCCAGCCGGCCGCTCCCTTCAGGCCGGCCGCGGTGCCGCCTACCACCGCGGCATCCAAGCCGATGCCTGCCATCGCGGCGAAGGTGATGCCCTCGGCGACCGCGAGGTCAATCCGCCGCTGATGCTGGCCGAAGCCGACGGCGAGAGCCGGACCGAGGGAGGACGGTATGCCCAGCGCGTTCGCCACCAGGTTCGCCGTGCCGCGCGGCACGATGGCGAGCGGGACCTGGGTGCCGGCCAGCGCCTCCGCGCAGGCCCGGACCGTGCCGTCGCCGCCCACCGCGAAGACCAGCCGGGCCCCGGCCGCGATCGCCTGCCGGGTCGCGCCGTCGCCCGCATCGGCCGACCGCGTCTCCAGGAACTCGATCTCCCAGCCGCGGGCGCCCGCGGCCGCCGCGGACCTGCGATTCAGCCGGGCGAAGTGGCGCACCCTGTTCCTGTTGACGATGAACGCCGCGGTCGGCATCAGCGGGCTGGAACCGGTGCGGCTCGACGGCAGCGCAGCACGGCCGTCTCATCGGCTTGGCGGATGTCCCCGAACGTCGTGACCAGCAGCATTTCGAGGGTCAGCAGCAGGCGCTTGGTGGGGTCAGCGTGAAAGCTGCTGTGCTCGGCTACTCCCGCCGCCACCAGCGGATGTGCCAGCTGCAGCAGCAGCGCGCTCAGCCCGCCGAGGGGTACGACGCGCTCGCGGGCGATGCGCCACGTCACCGAGCCGGGACCGGTCAGCCCCGGATCACCGGGCGTCCCGGCGGGCAGCGGCGGCACGAGACGGAGTGACATGACTCTTCCCAGGGTGTACCTACCTGAGCAGATTCTGCACCCTGCGCTAGGCCAGAGCCAGGGCGATGGCGTGCAATGCCAGGCCCACGCCCGCGCCGACCACCGTGCCGTTGATGCGGATGAACTGCAGGTCGCGACCGAGCAGGAGTTCCAGCTGGGTCGCCGTCATCGAAGCGTCCCACCGCTGGATGGTCCCGGTGACGAGACCGGCGAGCTCGTCGTGGAACTGGTCGGCGAGCGCCCGGGTTCCGGACTCGATCACTCGCTCGAGGCTCTCCTGAAGCCGCTGGTCCGATCCGAGCCGCCGTCCGGCCGCTACCAGCGCGCCGCCCATCCGATGACGCAGCTCGGAGTCCGGGTCGCCCGCCTGGATGCGCATTGTCTCCTTGGCGTTCTTCCACACCGACGACGACCAGTCCCGCAGCGCGCCGCTCCCGAGCACGTCGCGCTTGATGCGCTCGCCACGCTCGCGCAGCTCAGGCGATGTCTCGAGGCGGTCGGGGAGCCCTTCGATCCACTCGTCGAACTGCCGGCGGGTCTCGTCCTCGGGATCGCCGGCCATCGCCTCGAGCCGCTCGCGCAGGCGGGTGTAGATCCGGTCATAGACCCGCCGGTACACCAAGTCGGGCACCCACCGGGGCGCCTCGGTCTCGAACCGGTCCCGAAGCTCCTCGTAGTGGGCTTCGAGGTAGCGGTCGATGCCGGACAGCATGGCGTTGAACAACTCGGCGTGCTGACCTTCGGCGATGAGGGCCCGGACGATCCGCCCGGCCAGCGGCGCGACGTCCGCCCCGCCGAGCGCGCGGGTCACTTCGGCGGTGAGCATGCGCTGGGCATCCTCGTCGCGCAGCGCCTCGGCCGCCGTGACCACCACGCCGGCGGCATGGCCCGCGAAGCGGGCGGCGTTCGCCTCGTCGGCCAGCCACCCGCCTAGCCGGGGAACGACCTTGGCGGCCCGGATCCGCTCGGCGATGACGTCGGCGTTCAGGAAATTCTCCTGGACGAACTGACCGAGTGTGGCGGCGAACCGGTCCTTGCGCTCGACGATCACCGCTGTGTGCGGTATCGGCAGGCCGAGCGGATGGCGGAACAGCGCCGTCACCGCGAACCAGTCCGCGACGCCGCCGACCATGGCCGCCTCGGCGCCGGCCTGCACATAGCCAGCGAAGGTCCCGTGCAGGCCGGCCGCGGTCACGCCGATGAACAGAGCCGTCACCGCAGCGAGCAGCGCGGTGGCCCGTCGGCGGGCGGAGGCCAGGCGGCTGGCCCGCACTTCCGCTGACTCCCGGTCCAGCTTCGATACCGGTGCGGCGCCGTGGTTCTCGCCGACCGGTGATTGCGCCGAAGAGGTGGTCACGGACATCCTCCCCGCACGCGCACTACCCGAAGCGGGGCGAGGTAGTCAGGTCCGCTGCCGGACAAGATCGTCGTGTGAGCAGGCACACTTCACGCTACCGGGCGACCCGCGGGGCCGCGTCAGCCGGCTGGCCTAGCCGCCCAGAGGTCGACGATGAGGCGCGCTTCCGTGAGCTTCACGATGTCCGCGGGCGCGCCGGGCGCGCACTCGCGAAGCACGAGTCCGCGGCCCTCGCGCTCGATGACCGCGAGGTCAGTGACGATCAGGTCGACGCATCCGGTTCCGGTGACGTCGTACTGGCACGCGTTGACGATCTTCGGCTGTCCGCCGCGCTCGCAGTGCCACATGGCGATGATGAGCTTGCCCGGCTTGACCAGCAGGTCCATTGCCCCGCCGATCGCGCCGCCGCCCATGTGGGGCGTCGTCCAGTTCGCGAAAGAGCCTTTTCCGTCGACCTGGAAGGCGCCGAGGACGACCGCGGTGAGCCGGCCAGAACGCGCGATCTCGAACGCCTCCGTCGAGTCGAAGACGGACGCGCCCGGCCGGAGCGAGACCGGCTCCGAGCCGGCGTTGTAATAGTCCGGGTCGGCGTCTTCCGGAGCGACGCGCGGTGGATGACGCCGAATCCGGCGATCCCGATGACGGTCCCGGAATCGACGTCGGCCACGGCGTCAGCGACGTCAGCGACAACCTTGTCCATCGCGCTCTCCTCTCGGCGAGCGACAGCCGCAGGCACCATGCCCGCGAGGCGTCCGGCTGCTGCCACACCATCCGACGATCCGATCTTCGGGCAGTACGACGATTGCGTCCAGGCTCTGGACGCGGGGGGCCTGGTGCCGCGAAGATCAAAAGTGCAAGGAACGCGGCAGCCAGCCGGCTGTGCAGACTGTGAAGGAGGCTCAGACGGTCATCGAGAAGGACGTTGGCGCGACGGGTCCATTGGCGGGCCTGCGGGTGGTCGATTTCGGACAGTACGTGGCCGGCCCGCTGGCGGCCGTGCTGCTCGCAGACCAGGGCGCCGACGTCATACACATCGATCCGCCAGCCGGCCCGCGCTGGGCCGGTGTCGCGGACGCGTTCTTCAATCGCGGTAAGCGCCGGGTGATCCTGGACCTGAAGCGGCCCGGCGACCTGCTCGCCGCCCGCCGCCTCGCCGCCACCGCCGATGTGGTGATCGAAAACTTCCGGCCGGGCGTGCTGACCAGGCTCGGGCTCGACCTCGACGCGCTCCGGCAGGAGAGCCCCGGCCTCATCACGTGCTCGCTGCCCGGCTTCGGCGCCGACGATCCGCGCGCCAGCCTGCGCGGCTACGAGGGCGTCATCGCCGCCGCGACGGCCAATTGCACGCCGCGGCCCGGCGAGGAGCCGCCGGGCTGGGATTGGGAGCGGCCCACGTACTCGGCCCTGCCGTTCGCCTCGAGCTTCGCCGCGTACCTGGCGGCGGTCAGCATCGTGATGGCGCTGATCGCGCGGCGGCGGACCGGGCGCGGCCAGCGGGTCGAGGTGCCGCTATTCGACGCGATGTTCACCCTCATCGGGCACAGCGGCGCCTACGAGGACGAGCGCGGGCTGCACCCGCCGCGGCCCATCCATGGACGCGGGGCCGGCGCCTTCCGCTGCCGGGACGGCCGGTACGTGCAGTTCGACACCTCGAGCCCCCGCCACCTGGCCTGGTTCGCCCGGGCGGCTGGCCTGCTCGGGCGTTTTGACCCCGAGCTTCTCGACCTCGCGAGCAACGCGCGCCCGGAGGTCAACGAGCGCCTGCACGCCGCGCTGCGCGAGGAGTTCCTGACCCGCACCGCGGCGGAGTGGGAGGAGCTCGGCAACGCGGCCGGCGCCGCCATCGGGTTCATCCGCACACCCGCCGAGTGGATCGGCACCGACCACGCTCGCCGTTCGCACGCGGTCGCCAGTGTGACCGACCCCGAGCTTGGCGCCATCTGGTGCGCGGGAGTGCCGGTCGCGCTGAGCGAGTTCCCGGACCCGGCGGTGCGGCCGCGCCGCCCGGCCGGGGCGGACACGGCGGCCGTCCTCGCCGAGCTCGCGGGACAGCCGGCGGACGACCCCGCCGCCGCGCCCGGGCAAGCCGCCGGGCCCGAGCCCGACCTGGCTCAGCCGCTCAGCGGGATCCGCGTGCTGGACCTGGGCCTGGCGCTGGCGGGGCCCACGTGCGGCCGCATCCTGGCCGAGTTCGGCGCGAACGTCGTGAAGATCGGCAACCCCACGGCCGGCGTCGCCGGATACCTCAACCGGGGCAAGGAGTCGCTGCTCCTCAACCTCGGCACGCTCGCCGGCCAGGAGGTGTACTGGCGGCTGGTGGACCAGGCCGACGTCGTGCTCGAGAACTTCACGCCCGGCACCGCCGGGCGGCTCGCGATCGGCTACGACGAGGTCCGGGCGCGCCGGCCGGATGTCGTCTACACCTCGATCAGCTGCTACGGCCTCGGCGGCCCGTGGACAGGGTGGCGCGGCTGGGAACGCCAGGGCCAGGCGGTGACCGGGATCATGGAGCGTACCGAGCTGCCCTCGGTGCTCGGCCCGTACAACATCGTCGACATCGGCACCGGCATCTTCGGCGCGTTCGCGACGGCGCTCGCGCTCTACCACCGGCAGTCGACCGGCCGCGGCCAGCTTGCCAGCGCCTCGCTCGCCCAGACCGCCACCTACCACCAGGCGGCGTTCATGTTCGACTTCCCGGGCTACCGGCCGGCCGAGCCGCGCGGCTACGTGGCGCTTGGCGAGAGCCCGCTCCAGCGCTACTACCGGGCCGCCGACCGGTGGTTCTTCCTTGCCGCCCGGCCCGGGGATGTCCCGGCCCTGGCGGCGGTGACGCGGACGCCAGACCTCGCGCGCCGCACCGGAGCGGCCCTCGAGGCAGCTCTCGAAGCCGCGTTCGCGACGGCCGGCGCGCAGGACCTGATCGCCCGGCTGGCCGGCGCCGGCGTCGCCGCGCACGTCGTCGTGCCGGTCGAAGACCTGATGGCGGACCCGCTGGTCCGCGCGCGCGGGCTGAGCGTGACCCAGGAGGTGGAGGGCGTCGGGAGCTGCACGATGCCGGGCGTCTCGCCACGGCTGTCCGACACCCCGGCGCTGGTCGGACACCCGCCGCGGCGGCCCGGCGAGGACGCCAGGGAGGTCCTCGCCGCGGCGGGCCTGGCCGAGCGGCTGGACGCGCTGGAACGCGGCTGGGCGCTCCGCGCTACTGACCTGCCGGCGGCGTGGCCGTGAGGCCCGCGGCCGTGACGCCCGCGGGCCGTGGCACCCAACGCGAAGAGGGAAGGACATCGTGCATCGCAGCGAGACAGGGTTTCTGACCACGCACACGGGCAGCCTGATCCGCCCGGCCCGGCTGATCGAGGAGCCGGCGCCGGACGCTGACGCCGCTACGCGCGCCGGCTACGAGCGGGCGCTGACCGACGCGGTCGCCGACGTGGTGGCCAGGCAGTGGGACGTCGGCCTCGATGTGGTGAACGACGGCGAGTTCGGCAAGTCGAGCTGGTCAGGGTACGCGCTGGCCCGGGTCAGCGGCTACGAGGTCCGCGCGGACCAGCTCAAGCCGCTGGACTGGCTCGGCAGGGACAGGGAGCGGTTCAGGGAGTTCTTCACGAACAACCCGGAGATGCCGGCCGCGCTGACCGGCGCTCCCGCGCAGGTGTGCGTCGGGCCGATCAAGTACACCGGCTACGACCTCGTCGGACGTGACCTGGCCAACCTGAAGGCGGCCACGGCCGGCCACCCGGACCGCGAGGTCTTCTGCACGAGCGTCGCGCCGGCGAGCATGGCGTACAACGGCGTGAACGAGTACTACAAGACCGAGGAAGAGTACGTCTACGCCATCGCCGAGGCGCTGCGGCAGGAGTACCTCGCCATCCACCAGGCGGGGTTCATCCTCCAGGTGGATGACGCCGTGCTGGCCAACATGTACGACCACCTCGTCCAGCAGGGCGAGGAGACCTACCGGCGCTGGGCGCAGCTGCGGATCGACGCGCTCAACCACGCGCTCGCCGGGATCCCCGGGGACCGGGTCCGCTACCACGTCTGCTTCGGCAGCTGGCACGTCCCGCACGTCGCCGACGCGCCGCTCGAGGCGCTCATCGGCTTCATCCTGCAGGTGAACGCCGGCGCCTACTCCATCGAGGCCGCGAACCCGCGGCACGAGTGGGAGTGGGAGGTGTGGGAGCGGACGAAGCTGCCTGACGGCAAGATCCTCATCCCCGGGGTCATCAGCCACCACACGACCACGGTCGAGCACCCGCGGCTGGTCGCCCAGCGGCTCGAGCGGTTCGCGAAGATCGTCGGCCCGGGCAGCGTCATCGGCGGCGCCGACTGCGGCTTCGCCCAGGCGTCCACCATCAGGCGCACGCATCCGGAAGTCGTGTGGGCGAAGTTCGGCTCGCTGGTCGCGGGCGCACAAATCGCGTCGGAACGTATTTGGGGTTCGCGACGACGCGACGGAGCCGATAACGAGTTGCACTCGGTATAGGGAACCGATCGGGAGGACCCCAGTCATGCCAAGGGAGGGATCACAGTGACGGTGCGAGAGCAGGCCAGGGCAGACCAGGCGCCAGACCGGGGCGTGCCGGGCGCGAAGGCCGGCAAGACGCCAGGCGTGCCGGAAACGCCGCCACCGGGGCCGGGGGAGCTGCCGCGGACACCGCAGGAGATCGAGGGACCTTACTTCCGGCTGGGTGCCCCGCGGCGTTCCGACCTGCTGGAACCCGGTGACAAGCCGGGGCTGATCCTCAGCGGCCAGGTGCTGAACGAGAAGGGCGTGCCCATCCCCGGCGCCGTCGTGAACTTCTGGTCGTCCGACCTGTACGGGAACTATGACATGGTCGGCTACCGGTACACCGGCTACGTCGTGACCGACGAGGCGGGCCGGTACGAGGTCACCACGATCATCCCCGGCTATTACGAGCCGCGCAACGCCAAGCACATCCACGTCAAGGTGCAGGCGGTCAGCAGGCCGGTCACCACCCAGCTGTACTTCGAGGGCGAGCCGGGCAACACCGACGACGAGTACTATCACCCAGCGCTGCTCGTGCCCTGCACGGTCGGCGACGACGGCGTCAAGCACGGCACCTTCGACTTCGTCATCCAGCAGGTCACCGAGGCGGAGAACGTCACACCGGAGAGCCTCTCGGCCCGGGTCAGCGCGTGACGATCCGCGGTAAGGCGCACATCGCCGGCGCTTACGAGCACCCGGACCGGAAGATACCCGGCAAATCGGTTGCCCAGGTGCACGCGGAGGTGGCGCTCGGGGCGGTGGCCGACGCCGGCCTGTCGCTGAGCGACGTCGACGCGTACTTCTGCGCCGGCGACGCACCGGGATTCGGCGCGCTCTCGATGGCCGACTACCTGGGGCTGAACCGGCTCCGCTACGTGGACTCGACGGAAACCGGCGGCTCGTCCTACCTGGTCCACGTCGGCCACGCGGCGGCGGCCATCGCCGAGGGAAAGTGCCGGATCGCCCTCATCACCCTGGCCGGGCTGCCCAGGTCGCAGCGGCCGCCCCGGGCGTCAGCGTCGCCGCTGGCACCGGAGGCGGCGTTCGAGCAGCCGTTCGGTCCGACGACGGTGTCGATGTACGCGCTGGCCGCGCGACGGCACATGCACGAGTACGGCACGACGAGCGCCCAGCTGGCGGCCATCAAGGTGGCGGCCTCGCAGCACGCGCAGCACAATCCCCACGCCATGCTGCCCAAGCCGGTGACGGTCGAGGAGGTGCTGGACTCGCCGATGATCAGCGACCCGCTGCACCGGCTCGACTGCTGCGTGATCAGCGACGGCGGCGGCGCGCTCGTCGTGGTCGCGCCCGAGGTGGCCAGGGAGCTGCCCAGGCAGACTGTCAAGGTGCTGGGCCACGGCGAGTCGCCGAAGCTCGCGGCCAATGGCCGCATCGACCTCACCTACACCGGCGCGGTGTGGTCCGGGCCGCGGGCATTCGAGGAAGCGGGCGTGACGCCCGCCGATATCGACTACGCCTCGATCTACGACTCGTTCACGATCACCGTGCTGCAGACGATCGAGGACCTGGGATTCTGCGAGAAGGGCAAGGGCGGGGCGTTCGTGGCCGACGGGTCGCTCCAGGCGCCGTACGGCAGGCTTCCGTTCAACACCGACGGCGGCGGGCTGTGCAACAACCACCCGGTGAACCGCGGCGGGATGACCAAGGTGATCGAGGCCGTCCGGCAGCTGCGCGGCGAGGCCAACGGCCCGGTGCAGGTGCCGGACTGCGAGCTCGCGCTCGCGCACGGCAACGGCGGGTCGCTGGGCACCCGGTCGGCCGCCGCGACGCTCATCCTCGGCCGGGAGGACGCATGACAGCCGGCGCCGGGGCCTTGCCGGCGCCTCCGCCGGCGGTGAACCCGGAGACACAGGAGTTCTGGACCGCGACGGCAGCGGGCCGGCTGCTGCTGAAGCGATGCCAGGACTGCGGCAGCGTGATCTGGTACCCGCGCGCGATCTGCCCCGACTGCTCCAGCCTGCGCACCGAGTGGTTCCCGGCATCGGGCCGGGGCCGCGTCTACAGCTATACCGTCAACCACCGCGGCGAGGGCCCCTATCAGGGCTCGGCGCCGTACGTGCTTGCCTACGTCGAGCTCGACGAGGGCCCGCGGGTGATGACCAACCTCGTGCAGGCGCAGGACGCGGAGCTCGCCATCGGCCTGCGGGTCGAGGTCGTGTTCCACGACACCGGCGGCGACAGCGCCCTGCCGAGGTTCCGCCCCGAGCGCCCGCCCGCCACCAGGTAACGACCAGCCAACGGAAGGACCAGCAACGGTGCGAGGCGACACGACGGCGCCGCAGGCCGCCGGCTTCAGGTATGACGTCGACGCGCGGTGGGAAAGGCTTCCGGCCGGGATCTCCCACCGTGACGTGTCGGCGGTGGATACCGACTCCCAGGACCGGGTGTACCTGCTGACCAGGTATGACTCCAACGTGCTTGTGTACGAGCCAGACGGCACGTTCATCACCGCCTGGGGCGGGGAGAGCTTCACCAGGCCGCACGGGCTGACCGTGGGCCCGGACGACTCGGTATGGACCGTCGACAACGGGGACCACACCGTCCGGAAGTTCTCGCCGGACGGGAAGCCGCTGCTGACGCTGGGCCGGCCGGGTCAGCCGTCGGACACCGGCCGCACCACCGGCGGCGGATTCGTCATTCACAACGTGGAGACCGTCGTGCGGCCCGGCGAGCCGTTCAACGGCTGCACCAACCTGGCGGTCAGCTCGGCCGGGCGCGTCTACGTGGCGGACGGCTACGGCAACTGCCGGGTCCACGTGTTCTCCCCCGAGGGTGAGCTGATCACGTCCTGGGGCTCGGTCGGGATCGGCGCGGGCGAGTTCCACCTGCCGCACGGCATCGCGGTGGGCCCCGATGACCGGGTGTACGTCTGCGACCGCGAGAACGACCGGATCCAGGTCTTCGATCCCGACGGGCGGTACCTCACCGAGTGGACCGACGTGCAGCGGCCCTGCCACATCGCCATCGACGCCGACGGTTACTCGTACGTGGCGGAGCTGTGGCGGCCCAAGGGAAAGGGCTCCTTCACGCACGGGTTCATGCGCGAGGACCGGCCCGGCCGGGTCACGATCTTCGACCGCGACGGCTACATCGTGGCCCGGTGGGGCGCGAGCACTGTCAGCCGGGGCGCGCCGGGCAACTTCATCGCTCCGCACGGCATCGCGGTCGACTCCCGGGGCGACCTGTACGTCTGCGAGGTGTCCTACACCTTCGGCGTGCAGGCCAACGGCTTCGACGCGGCCGAGGCCGCCGCCCACCAGATCCAGAAGTTCACCCGGCGCACGTGACGACGAAGACGGCGAAGCCGTCGAGAGGGGAAAAGCGCACATGAGGCACAGCACCGACCGGATCCGGTCGACGCATGGCGGGAACCTGCCGCGGCCGGCCGCGTTCGACGCGCTGTTGCGGCAGGGCCCGGTCGTGACGGCCGAGGTCGCCGCGGAGCTGCCGGACGCCGTCCGGTACGTGGTGGATCGCCAGCTGGAGTGCGGCGTGGACGTGATCAACGACGGGGAGTACGTGAAGGCCGCCGGCGGCGGCTCGTACTCCGGGTACATCCACCAGCGGGTGACCGGGTGGGAGGTGCTGCCGGCCGACCCGGCGAAGCCGCCCAAGCGCGATGGCGTCGGCGGGCGGGAGCGGCGGGTGTTCCCGGGGTTCTACGAATCGGGACTGTGGCTGCAGGGATCAGGGGGCCCGGTGCGGCCGGGATACTTCAAGCCGGGCCGACCGCCGGAGCGGACCACGGAGCGGGTCGCGACCGGCCCGGTGCGGTACACCGGGCAGGACGCCATCAAGGCCGACGTGGACGCGCTCACCGAGGCGCTGGCGGGCAAGCCCGCCGAGGTGGAAGGGTTCGTGGCGGCGCTCGGGCCGCTGAGCCTGGGCGCGGGGGCGCGCAACGAGTACTACTCCTCCGAGGAGGAGTACATGACCGCGGTCGCCGAGGTCGTCAGGGAAGAGTACAAGGTGATCACCGACGCGGGGTTCATCGTGCAGATCGACGAGCCCGAGTTCGCCACCTCCTGGCAGTTCTACCCGGACTGGGACGTGCCCCGCTACCGGCAGTACCTGGAGTTCTGCGTAGAGATCATCAACCACGCGCTGGCCGGCCTGCCCGAGGACCAGATCCGGTTCCACGTCTGCTGGGGCAGCGGACACCGCCCGCACGTCACCGACATCGACCTGGTCGACATCGCCGACCTGCTGCTGAAGATCAACGCCCAGGCTTACTCCGTCGAGGCCGGCAACGTCCGGCACGCCCACGAGTGGACGGTGTGGCGCGACATCAAGCTGCCCGACGGAAAGATCCTGGTGCCCGGGGTCATCTCGCACGCCACCGACCTGGTGGAAGCCCCCGGCCTGGTCGCCGAGCGGCTGATCAACTACGCCAGCGTCGTCGGCAGGGAGAACCTCCAGGCCGGGACCGACTGCGGCATCGGATCGCGGGTCGGCCACGAGGAAATCGTCTGGGCCAAGCTCCGCGCCATGGCCCAGGGCTGCGAACTGGCCAGCGAGCGGCTGTGGGGGAGGCGGTCGGCGTGACCTACGACCTGCTGATCAAGGGCGGCCACGTCCTGGATCCCGGCCAGGGGCTTGACGGCGCCCTGGACATCGCGATCACGGGCGGCAAGATCGCCCGGATCGCCGCCGGCATCCCGGCCGGGGACGCACAGCGCGTCCTGGAGATCCGCGGCGCCGGCCGGCACGTCGTGCCGGGCCTGATCGACCTGCACACGCACGTCGCCAGCGGTGCGATCACCGAGGGCGTGGGGATGGGCATGTGCGACCCCGACGACATCGGCGTGCGCTCCGGCGTCACCACGGTCGTGGACTGCGGGTCGGTCGGCGTCGCCAATCTCGGCGTCTTTCCCGCGCACATCCTGCCCGGCGCCAGGACCCGGGTCATCACGATGGTGAACGCCGGCAGCCACGCGCACACCATGCCGGGGCCGGCGGACATCAACTCGCTCGACGACATCAACAGGGATGCTCTCCAGCAGGCCGCCGCGCACAACCCGGGCCTGATCGCCGGGATCAAGCTCCGCATCGTCGGCCCCGCCTTCCAGGCCATCGGCGAGGACATCATCACCACCGCCAAGGCGGCGGCCACCGACCTCGGCGTTCCGCTGATGGTGCACATCGGGGACTTCACGGCCAGGGACGAGGCGTCGGCGGCGCGGAGCGGCGAGCTGACCAGGTTCCTGCTGCGGACGTTCGAGCCGGGCGACATCCTCACCCATCTGTGCACGCCGAACTCCGGCCGCGTCCTCGACCCGGCCGGCAACCCCTACCCGGAAGTGGGCGAGGCGCGCGCCAGTGGCGTCGTGCTGGACTCGGCGCTCGGCCGCGGCAACTTCGGCATCGAGGTCGCCAGGCGGCAGGCCGACCTGGGCCTGTATCCCGACACGATCAGCAGCGACCTGACCGCCATGGGCCAGACCTTCCACAGCCTGCTCGAGTGCATGGCCAAGTTCATGTCGATCGGCTACTCGCTCGCGGACGTGGTGAAAGCGGCCACCGCCAGCGCGGCCACGGCGCTCGGCCTAGCCGGCGAGCTCGGGGCCATCGCCGTCGGCCGGGACGCCGATATCAGCGTCATCGACGTCGTCGAGGGCGACTTCTCCTTCACCGACACGACCGGGCAGGCGTTCCGGGGCGGCTACGGGCTGGCGCCCGTCCGCACGCTGAAGGCGGGCGAGGAGTTCTCCCCGGGATGGGGAACGCACCCCTGGGGCTGGCTGCCCGCGTCCGCCGGCGGCGACGCCTAGCACACAAGCAAGGCCTAGAAGGTCAGCACCAGCCGCCCGCGCACGCCCCCGGCGTCCAGCCGCCGGTGCGCATCGGCGGCGCGCTCGGGCGGCAGCAGCTCCGCGACCCGCATGGTCAGCACGCCCTTCTCCGCCAGCTCGACCAGCGAAGCGAGCCGCGAGCCCTCGTGCAGGTGCTGGCCGACCAGCACTAGCGAGATCTTGATGTCCCGTTCGGTCTCGCCCTGGAACGGCCGGACGGCGAGCAGCTGCCCGCCGTCGCGCACGGCCGGCAAGACAGAAGGCCCGAGCAGCGCGGCGTCGAGCACCGCGTCCACGCCCGACGGGTAGAGCGCGCGCACCGCCTCCGCCATCCCGGGACCCCGCTCCACCACGTGCGCCGCCCCGAACGACCGCACCAAGGCCTCGTCCGGTCCGGGCGCCGCGTCCCCGATCACCGTCAGCCCCTCATGGGTGCCGAGCTGGATCGCGTACTGGCCGACGGCCCCGGCCGAGCCGGTGACCGCCAGCGTCGACCCGGGCGGCAGCGCCAGCATGTCGAGGGCGGCCCGCACGGTCATCCCGTTCATCGGCAGGGTCGCCGCCGCGTCCAGCGAGATGTCGTCAGGCACCCGTGCGAGCTGGTCGGCGTCGACGACCCGGTACTCGGCCTGCGCGCCGCCGCCGGGCTCCCACGGGGAGACGGCGGCGATCACCCGGTCTCCGGGCTGCCAGGACGACACCGAAGGCCCGGCCGCGTCGATCACCCCGGCCAGCTCCATGCCCGCGATGTACGGCGGCTCGATCCCGTCAGGCATGCGCCGCCCGCCGTGCCGGAAACCAAGGTCGGTCGGGTTGACGGTCGCGGCGGCGACGCGCACCCGCACCTGGCCGGGACCGGGCTCCGGCATGGGGACGGTGACGACGCGCAGCACGGAAGGGTCGCCGAACTCGGTGAAGCCGACGGCGCGGATATCGGTCATGACGAGACTCCAGAGGTAGATGTGTCTAAATCGACAATTAGGGCTCCGAGACCAGGGCCAGCAGCTCGTCGACCCCGCGCAGGTGCAGGTGCGGCTGCCGCTCGGGAGGCAGGTGGTCGTAGGCGTCCGCGCCGCCGAGCCCGGTGCCGACCGCGATGGCCAGCGCCCGGCCGCGGTGCGCCATCGGCACCTCGAGCAGCGGGTCGTCACCCACGACGGCCAGCAAGCCCGGGCGAACCCCCAGCCGCGCCGCGGCGGCGCGCAGCGCGTCGAGCGACGGCTTGCCGGTGACCCGCATTGAGCACCCGGTCACCGACCTGATCATCGCGGAGATCGCGCGCGAGGTGCCGAGCGCGCGCCCGTGAGCCGAGGCGAAGAACGGGGTCTCCGACGCGCTGAACAAGTCCGCGCCGCCCCACACCGCATCGCACGCCGCCTCGAGCGCGGGCATGGTGAACTCGGGGAACCACCCGACGAACACCGCGTCCACCGGCGCCGCCCCCGCGGCAGGCGGCACCACCTCGATCCCCGCCTCGCGCAGCGGGTCGGTCATCCCGGGGCCGCCGAGCACCATGACCCGCTTGAAGCCGCGCTTGGTGAACATTACCACCGCGCTGCTCGCCGGGGTCATCATGCGGTCGTCGGGCACTGCCAGGCCCGCCTCGCGCAGCACCCGCGCGAAGTGCGCGGGAGCACGGTTCGTCCCGTTGGTGAACACCACGTACGGCACGCCCCGGTCCCGCACCCATTCCAGCATCGAGACCGCGCCGGGCAGTGGCGCCAGTCCGTGGTTCACCCGGTCGCCGAGGACCAGCGTGCCGTCCATGTCGAAGATGAACCCGCGCGCGTTCCGCAGCCGCTCCCGCACCAGGTCAGCCACGTCAGTCACGATCCCCGCCCTTCAACGTCAGCCGGAACCCCGGCTTGTCCACCGTCAGCTCGGCCGCGGGCGGCCGGCCCGCAAGCTCACGCAGCAGCCGCAGCACCGGCTGCGTGTCCGGGTTGTAGTGGGTAGCGGCGGGCGGGCCGGAAATCATCCCGTCTACTTCTCCGCCCGGCATCCCGAACCGCAGCAGCAGCTCCTCGTCACCGACCCGCTCGCCGAACCGGTGCCGCAGCTCCGGCACCGACAGCGGCGGCGGTTCTTCCGCCAGCTCCGCCGCCCGCGGACGACTGAGGATCCGGTCGAGCACGGACGGCTCCACCGGCATCGTCGGCTTGCCGAACTTGCCCAGCACGTACCTGATCACCTGATCGGGCACCTGGTCGTACCGCGCGCCCCCGGACAGCACGTTCGCGAGCGCCTGCCCGATGACCATCTGCGGGAACGGCGTCACCATGATCGGGTAGCCGAGCTCCGCGCGGACGAGCCCGATCTCCTCCATCACCGCGCCGAACCGGTGCTCCATGCCCAGCTCGGCCAGCTGCCGCCGCAGCGTGGTCATCACCCCGCCGGCGACCTGGTGGTGCATGAACGCCGCGTCGAACTCGCGCGGCTGCCCGGCGGGCAGCCCCTCCGCCTCCGCCACGCCGTCGAAGTACCGGGCGACGGTGGCGAGCAGCCGGTCGTCCACGTCGACAGTGTGGCCGCTGGCGCGCAGGTTGGCGACGAGCCGTTCCGCGTCGGGCAGCGACGTGCCGTTGCCGAGGGCGCCGCAGCCCACCTGGAGCACCCGCACGCCGAGCTCGGCGGCCACCAGGCAGGTGAGCGGCGACAGCCCGAGCGACGCGTGCGCGTGCAGCTCGAGCGGCTTGCCGCCGAGCTCGGCGAGGACGGCGGGGATCAGCGTGCGGGCCCGCTCCGGGGTGAGGATCCCGGCGGGGTCCTTCACGTACGCCCGGTCGATGTCCCGGCATTCCGCGTACTGCCGCGCGATCCCGGCGTAGAACGCGTCGTCGTGTGCCTCCGACACCGTGTACGTGAGCGCCCCGATGACCTCCGCCCCTGTTCCGCCCGCCGCCTTCTTGATGATCCGCGCGGTCTCGCGCACCGCGTCCATGTCGTGCGTCGGATCGAGCACGACGAACCGGTCCATCCCCGCGTTGACCAGGCTCGTGTACACGAGCTCCATGACCTCGGGATGCGCCCGCTCCCACGAGATGAACCGGAACCCGGTGCCGATGAACTGCAGCCGCGTATCCGGCATCGCCTTGCGCGTCAGCCGGAGCAGGTCCCACGGGTTCTCCCGGTGCGTCCGCACCGACACCCCCATCGCGGTGCTCGACGAGAAGTCGAGCGCCCGGAACCCGACGCGGTTCAGCACCGGCGCGATCTGCGCGACGTGCGCGGTACGCAGCCCGGTCGCCCCCCACAGCGACTGGTTCCCGTCGCGCAGCGACACATCCACCAGCTCGAGATCACTCATGATCATCCAGAACGTACGCGGCTGACTCCATTCCGTCCGCCAGGGTTCCTTCGCGCGCGAGCCATCGCTCCAGGTATCTCGTGTCCACCCCGCCCTTCCCGAACTCGGGGTCGGCAAGCAGCCCGCGGTGCATGTCCAGGTTCGTGATCACCCCGTCGACGGCGCACCGGTCGAGCGCGCCGCGCAGCGTCGCGAGCGCGTCGCCGCGGCCGTCGCCGTGCGCGATCACCTTGGCGAGCAGCGAGTCATAGTGCGGCGGCACGGTCGCCCCGGCCTGGATATGCGTATCGACCCGGACCGCCGGAGGAGACGGGAACACCGCCCTGGTCACGGTGCCCGGGCTGGGCAGGAAGTCGTGGCGGGGGTCTTCGGCGTTGACCCGGCACTCGATCGCGTGCCCGGCGAACGTGACCGCGTCCTGGCGGACGCGCAGCGGGCGGCCCTCCGCGATCGCGATCTGCTCTTCGACCAGGTCCAGCCCGGTGATCGCCTCTGTCACCGGGTGCTCGACCTGGATCCGCGCGTTGACCTCGAGGAAGTAGAACTCCTCCCGCTCGGGGTCGACGAGGAACTCGACCGTGCCCGCGCCGCGGTACCGCAGGTGCTCGCCGATCGCGACGGCCGCCGCGTGCAGCCGGCCGCGCAGGTCGTCCCCGAGCAGCGGCGCCGGCGCCTCTTCGATGAGCTTCTGGTACCGCCGCTGCACCGAGCAGTCGCGCGTGCCGAGGTGCACCACCCGCTCGCCGTCGCCGAGCAACTGCACCTCGACGTGCCGCGCGGGGGAGACGTACCGCTCCAGGTACACCCGCGCATCCCCGAACGCCGCCTCCGCTTCCGCGCTGGCGACGGCGACCGCGTGCTCCAGTTCCCCGGGATCGCGCACCACCCGCAACCCCCGCCCGCCGCCGCCTCCGGCGGCCTTGACCAGCACGGGAAACCCGATCGCGGCCGCCACCTCACCGGCCCCCGCGTCCGGGAGCACATGCCTTCCTGGCAGGACGGGGAGCCCGGCGGCGACCGCGTGCTCGCGGGCGGCGAGCTTGTCCCCGGTAGCCTCGAGCGTCTCAGGCGCGGGCCCGATGAACACGACGCCCGCCGCCGCGCAGGCCCGCGCCAGGCGCGCGTTCTCCGACAGGAACCCGTACCCGGGATGGATGGCGTCCGCGCCGGCGGCGACCGCCGCGCTGACGATCGCGTCCGCGTCCAGGTAGCTCGCCGCGGCGGGCGCCGGCCCGATCCTGATCGTCTTGTCCGCGAGCCGCGCCGGCGGCGACCCCGCGTCGGCGTCGGAGACGGTCAGCACCGTCTCGATGCCCAGCCGCCGGCAGGTGCGGATCACCCGCGCGGCGATCTCCCCGCGGTTGGCCACAACCACCCGCCGGAACCCGTGCCGACCGCTCACCCGGCCGCCCCCTGTCCCCCTTCAGCGGGTCCCCCGGCCGGCAACTTCACATCAGTTTTCGTCTTTACATCAGTTTTGGTCCTTTTCGCGCCCGGTTTGTCCGTTTCTAGGGACCAAAAGTGATGCGAAGTTGAAGTGTGCGCCAGACCGTGGGAGTCACGGCGGGGACCAACTAGAGGCGGACGCCGCGCCATAGCACCACGGCCCCCACAGTTCCCTCGAGTGGTCACGCGCCCGGCTCGATCCACATCAGGATGGTGCCCTGGGCTACGGGCTCCGCGTTCGCCAGGCAGATCTCCGCTACCCGCCCGCGCGTCTCCGCGTGCACCGAGTTCATCAGCTTCATCGTCTCCACGATCGCGACGACCGTCTCCTCGGTGACCGCGTCCCCCACCTCAACGAACGGCGCCGCCCCCGGCCGCGGCGCCCGGTAAAACGTCCCAGGCAGCGGCGCCGCTACCGCCACCATCCCAGCCCGCCCAGCCCCGCCCGCGACTCGGCACTCGCCCGCCGACCCGACCACGCCCGCCGACCCGACCACGCCCGCCGACATTTCGGAAATGTCGGATTTCTGGGAGGCGGGGGAGCCTGCGGGCTGGCGGGCCGCGGTGGAGCCGGCGGACGGGGCGGCTGTGGGGGAGCCGTTGGGCACTGGCGTTACCGGAGCCGGGTCGGCAAGGAGCTGTGACTCTTCGGTCCAGCCGCCTGGGGTGCGGCGGAGCGTCAGGCGGAACCGGGGCGTCTGGAGGTCGAGTTCGTCGTAGGGCAGCGAGTCCAGGAGGGCCAGGATCTCCGCCACGTCATCATTCGTCAGGTCCATGGCCCCGCCTCGCGCGCAGAAGGGCAAATGTCCGTCGTTAGGTACCTTATAGGGGCCCAAACTACGGACATTTCCCGCGCCGGCCTGGTCACATCGGCTTCCCGAAGAGGGCTAGGACGTGGTCGGCGGCGTGGGGCTTCGGGGCGGCGACGGGGGCCGCGCCGCGCGCGGCCCACACCGTCTCGGGACGGCACTGCAGCATGACGATGCGGTCGGCGGCCGAGGCGTCCTCCTCCTCGAGGAGGGCCCACTCGACGTCCTGGGGGGCGCCGTGGTGGGCTTCCACGCGGCGGCCGGCGTCCGCGAGCGCGCGGATCTCGTCGTCGGTGAGGCACGGCGCCTCCCGCAGGTCAGCGGGGGTGTCCGTGACAGTCACGCCGGGCCCGTTCGGGATAAAGGAATGGAGACGGTCCTTGGCGGAGACGCGGCGGCCGGTGATCTCGCCCGTGATCTTGCTGATCACGAAGCTGTCCGGCGTCACGTCGCCGGACACCAGGGCGGACCCGAGGCCCCACGTTCCCTCGATCGCCACCACCGAACGGTCGCCCGTCACCGGGGATCGCGTGAACATGACCCCGGCGGCGCGCGGGCGGACCATCCGCTGCACGACCACGGCCATCGCGATCCCGTCCTCGGGCATGTCCAGGCGGCGGCGGTAGGCCACCGACTCGTCGTTGTACAGGCTCGCCCAGCAGCGGCGCACGTGCTCCAGGACCGACGCCGCGCCGGATATGCCGAGGTAGGTGTCCTGGAGGCCGGCGAACGACGCCTCCGCGCTGTCCTCCACGGTGGCCGACGAGCGCACCGCGACATCCGCCGCCGGGCCGCCGAGCTCCGCGTACCCGGCCTCGATCGCCGCCGCGACGCCCGCCGGCAGCGGCGCGTCGGCGACCCGGGAGCGGAAGGCGGCCGCCGTCCGGGCGATCGCGGCGAGGTCGCCGGCGGTCAGCGCCTCGACGCCTGCGCGGAGCGCGCCGTCCGGGTCGAGCGCCGCCATCGACTCGGCGAACGCGCCGACCGTGATGACGAAGCCGGGCGGCACCCGGACGCCGATCCGCGCCAGGTCGCCGAGGCTCGCGCCCTTCCCGCCCACCTCGGCCGCGGACGACGCGTCCGCCAAAGGCACTACGTATGACGGCATCTACAGCACCCGCACCGTGCCCCGGTCGCCGTCCACCCGGATCCTGTCGCCGGTCCTGATCCGCTTGGTCGCGTCGCCGGTGCCGACCACGGCCGGCATGCCGTACTCGCGGGCGACGATCGCGGCGTGCGACATCGACCCGCCGATGTCCGACACCGCCGCCTTGATCTTGGCGAACACGGGCGCCCACGACGGCGCGGTCACCGGGCAGACGAGGATCTCGCCCTCGCGCAGGTCGCCGATGTCAGCGACGTCGTGCAGCACCCGCGCGACGCCCTCCACGACCCCGGCCGAGGCGGCCACGCCGACCACCTCGTCCACCGACGGGTTCAGCCACGACTCGATCCGCTCCTGCGTGACGCCCCACAGCATGCGGACCGCGGGGTCGTTCAGGGCCTCGGGCACGGGGCCGAGGGCGGGCGGCGGGGACCAGTCACGGAGGACTTTGAGCATGCGCTTGCGTTCGGCGATGATGGGCGGGAAGTGGGTGCCGCCGAGCGGCGGGGTGCCCGCGGCCCAGGCCAGCGCGACGTCCGACAGGGCCGTGTCGATCTCGGTGTGGTGCAGGTGGAAGACGTCGTCGGCCTCGGCGATGACGCCGAACCGCGCGAGCAGCGCGCCGAACTCCTTGATCTTCTGGAAGAACCGCGTGGTGAACCAGTGCTCGCAGTAGAACTTGTGGTCCTCGACGAACGGGAACACCAGCCGGCAGAGCCCGAGCATCTGGTCGAACGCTGCCTTCTCGTCATCGGAGGTGAGCAGCTCCCGGTACCCGTTCGCGATCCGCTCCCGTTCGGCGATGAGCTGCTCGGTCGGGCGCACCGGCATTGTCCCGGCGCGGATGGCGGCCACGTAGCCCGGCAGCGCGGTGAACGGCACGGTCAGGTCGTCGTTCCAGGACAGGTGGTGGTGGTAGAAGCCGTCGCCGCTTGACACGTGGAACCACGGGTCGCGGGCCTTGTCGAACGACTCCAGCCATTTCGCGCCGGCGTCGCCGCGCGTCTCAAGCGCGGCCAGCACGTCGGCCGCCACGGCCCCCTCGACGAACAGGTCGTCGACGCCCAGGTCGACCGCGAGCCGGGCGAGCCGCCGCAGCTCGTCGTCCGGCCGGTACATGATCACGTCGATGCCGGCCACCATGCGGGCCACGGTCTGGTCGCTGATCTCGGGGAACGCCTGCGTGCAGAACTGGAAGAACACCACGTACGCGCCGTAGCCGAGCATCAGCATCTCGGTGTGGTGGTGCCACATCTTGGAGTACAGCGCCAGGCACTTGTTGAAGTTCTCGACCAGGTAGTGGTTCTGCGCGACGCCGCGGGACTCGAACACGACGTCGTCGGACTCCCACTCGGGCAGTTCCGGGACCTCGATGGCCTCGATGTCGGCGATCAGGCCCCGCACGCGCTCCTTCCAGCCCTCATACAGGGAGTCCCAGTGCTCGTAGTAGTAGCCGGCCCGCGGCCCGAACACCTCGGCCCGCCGCCCGATCTCCGCGGGGTCGAGCACGGGGTTCGCGGTGATGTAGACCCGCCCGTTGATGATCCGGTGCTCGATGCCCAGCGTGGTCGGGAACACGAACAGCCGCGCGGTGTTCGCGCCGATCGCCTGGTACGGGATCTCCGACGTGACAGAGTCGAAGGCCGGTATCGGCTCCGGGAAGTGCATCGAGTTGTAGAACCAGAAGCGCTTGTCGTCGTCCGGCTGGAAGCGCGTGAAGTACTGGTACATGGACCGCCAGTTCTCCGCGCCGGGCACGTCGGCGATCTGCGAGGGGAGCGGGAAGCCTTGCTGTTCCGTCATTGGAACCCCCTGGAATATCTGTTACCCGTTAGGTCGTGTAGTCGTGCTGGGTGCGCGCGTAGTCGATGAACGCGTCGAGGGACGACGGGTCGGCCATCGCGCTCGTGTTAGCGGCCTGCTCCGGGGGCGTGCCCAGGAGGATCTTGCGGACCGGCACCTCAAGCTTCTTCCCGGTCAGCGTCGTGGGGATCGCGGGTACCTGGATGATCCTGTCAGGAATGTGCCGCGGTGTGTACTCGCGGCGCAGCCGCGTCTTGATCTCGGTCTCGATCCGCTCGTCCAGCGTCAGCCCGTCGGCAAGCTTGACGAACATCGGCATGTAGAACTGCCCGCCCGGCAGGTCGAGGTTGACCACGATCGCGTCGTCCACCTCGGGAATGCCCTCGAGGACGTTGTAGATCTCGGCGGTGCCGATGCGCACCCCGAACCGGTTCAGCGTCGCGTCGGACCGGCCGAGCACGAAGCAGCCGCCGCGGTCGTTGACCCTGAAGAAGTCGCCCTGCCGCCAGACGCCGGGCCACGTGTCGAAGTACGTGTTTTTATACCGCGTATAATTCTCGTCGTCGCCCCAGAACTTCACCGGCATCGACGGCATCGGCCGCGTGATCACCATCTCGCCGACCTCGTTCACCACCGCCTCGCCGGCGTCGTTGAACGCGTACGCCGCGACGCCGAGGTTGCGGTGCTGGTGCTCGCCCGCGTAGACCGGCAGCGTCGGCGAGCCGCCGGTGAACCCGGCGCACACGTCGGTGCCGCCGCTGCCCACGTGCAGCCACAGGTCGCGCTTGACGTTGCGCAGGAACCACGCGTAGACCTCGGGCGAGACCGGCGAGCCCGCCAGCATGACCGCCCGCAGCGCGGACAGGTCGTACTTGTCCTTCGGCACGACGCCGCGCTTGGCCAGCATGTCCGCGTACGCCGGCGACCCGCCGAACATCGTCACCTTCGCGTCGGCGGCCATCCGCCACAGTGCGTCCGGCTCCGGGTAGCCCGGGTTCCCGTCGTACAGCAGCGGCTTGATGCCCATCAGCAGCGAGCTGACCAGGAAGTTCCACATCATCCAGCCGGTCGTGGTGTAGAAGAACAGCACATCCCCTGCCGACAGGTCCATGTTCAGCCGCTGCAGCTTCAGCTGCTCGAGGAGGATCCCCCCGTGGCTGTGGGTGATCGCTTTCGGCAATCCGGTGGTGCCGCTCGAGAACAAGATCCAAAGCGGCATTCCGAACGGGCCCGTGTGAAACGTGAAGTCAATCGCCTCCACCGGCGGGTGGTCGAGCAGGTCGTGCCAGTCGTGCGAGTATTCGGCCGGCGACGGGATGTCGCGGAACGGCAGGTAGATGACGTGCTCCAGGCAGTCGAGGTCCTTGACGATCTGGGCGAGCTCGCCGCTGCGGTCGTAGTCCTTGCCGCCGTACCTGTAGCCGCCGGTGCAGATCAGCACGGCGGGCTGGAGCTGCCGGAACCGGTCGAGCACGCCCCGCCAGCCGAAGTCCGGCGAGACGGACGTCCAGATCGCCCCGATGGACGTGGCGGCGAGCATCGCGGTGACGGCTTCTGGGATGTTCGGCAGGGTGGAGGCGACGCGGTCGCCGGGCCTGACGCCGAGGTTCCTCAGCTGGGTGGCGAGGACGCGGACGTTGTTCGCGAACTCGTCCCAGTAGAGCGGGGTCACCGGCGTGGTCTCCGAGTGGTAGTAGAGCGCGACCTCGCCTGGCCGTTCGCGGGCCAGCACGTTCTGGGCGTAGTTGAGCCTGGCGCCGGGAAACCACTCCGCGCCGGGCATCGCGCTGCTGCCCAGTGTCCGCTCCGGAGGCGCCTCGACGATGATGTCGTTGTAGTCCCAGACCGCCCGCCAGAACGCGTCGGTGTCGGTCACCGACCACTGCCACAGCTCCGGGTACCCGGCGAACTCGAGGCCGCGTGTCTGCTTGAGCCACGCCATGAACGCGGTGATGTTCGCGTTCGCGATCCGCTCGGGCGACGGTGTCCACAGCAGGTCGCCGGCCTTGACGGGGCCGGAAATGTCCACGGGCATGTCGAAAGAATGGGCGTCACGGCTCACACCGGAGAGATTCGCACAGGCGCAGGTCGTAGGCAATGGCGAACCGGACGATTCGGCGTGACCGCGCTTAGTTGCCGGCCCCAACGCCGTTGTACGCTGATGTCCGCCTATGTGTGACATTCGCCACGTCACTGGACCTGTACCATGTCATAGATGGTGACCGATTCGCTGACCGCCGTCGATGTCCACGTGCACGTCGAGGCCGACGGGCAAGGCCGTTACTCCCTGGACGACGAGCTGATGGCCGCGTCCGCCAGGTACTTCAGGGCCGGCCACGACCGGACGCCGACCCTGCCGCGGATCGCGGACCTGTACCGGTCGCTGTCGATGGCGGCGGTCGTGTTCACCGTGGACGCGGGCACGGCGACCGGGCACACGGCGCTGTCGTCGGAGGAGATCGCCGACGCGGCGGCCGAGCATGCCGACGTGCTGATCCCCTTCGGTTCCGTGGACCCGCTGCGGGGCGCTCTCGCGGTGTCCCAGGCAAGGCGGCTGGTCACCGAGCACGGGGTGCGCGGGTTCAAGTTCCACCCGTCCCTCCAGGGCTTCTCGCCGGACGACCAGGCGTACTACCCGCTGTGGGCCGAGATCGAGTCGCTGGGCGTGCCGGCCCTGTTCCACAGCGGCCAGACCGGCATCGGCGCGGGCCTGCCCGGCGGGCGCGGCATCAAGCTGCGGCTGTCGGACCCGATGCTGCTCGACGACGTGGCCGCGGATTTCCCCGCGCTGACGATCATCCTCGCGCACCCGTCGGTGCCGTGGGCGGACGCGCAGATCTCGATGGCGACGCACAAGTCCAACGTGTACATCGACCTGTCGGGGTGGTCGCCGAAGTACTTCCCTTCGCCGCTGGTCCGGGCCGCGAACTCCTATCTCCAGGACAAGGTGCTCTTCGGCACCGACTACCCGCTGCTCACCCCGGAGCGCTGGCTGCGCGATTTCGGCACGCTCGACATCAAGCCCGACGTGCGCCCCAAGATCCTCAAGGACAACGCGATCCGGCTGCTCGGCCTGAGCCGGGAAATGTAAATGGTTCACACCCGGGGCGGATAACCGTGATCAGGTTGGAGGGCGGTGGCTTGGCGGCAAGCCCCGGACGGCGCCAGCACGGCGCCGTGCTGGCCGCACATCCGGCATCTCCAGTCCCGCCTGTACCGCATACCTTCCATGGCCGGCCCGGCTCCGGCTTGGCCGGCCATCTTCGTATCACTTCTGGCTCTGTCCCCCATCTCGTGATGGTAACGACGCGCTAGTCCCACGCCAGTCCCCTACGCAAGATCGTTTAGAACTAATGTCCGTAGTTTGGTACTAACTACGGACATTTTCGATTAATGATCTTGGGCCCGGACCATGGCTTCTCTTGTGTCACACCAACCGACCCGGGCAAGCTCCTGGTGGACGCGGCCAGCTACCCCTGACCCATCCCCGGCGGCAGTTCGGCAAGCACCTGCCTATCGGCCACACCGGGGCATCGGCACAGGACGCCAATTTCAGGCCTGCGATAGCACCCAGGTATTAGACGGACCGCGCGCGATGATCATCCACAGCGGCGGATGTTTATCCACACGGGCTCCTGGCGCGTCACCCGCATCGATGTGACACCGTATGCACAGGTAGTCCACCGTTGTCCCCAGCTGCGACCACAAGGCACACCGGCGTTGCGCACACGCTTGTCCACAGCAATCTGTGGATAAGCGCATCCGGCACCGGATCGCTATCGAACGGTGATGCGATTTGCGTTGTGCGAAATATACTTCTGTGGTATGATGTTCGAAGTTGGCTATAGGCTCGGCTTGTGAATAACGGACAGCCGAGCAATAGCGCGCTCACCGCCGCCGCTGCGCGGGCAGCGCACCTGGTGGTGGATGGCGAGCCGGTCATCTTCGCGGATCCGCTCGCCGCGTCCCTGCTGGGCGAGCGGGCCGGTGAATTGCTCAGCTACCACGAGCGGCACGGCACGCACCCGGTGCTCGCCGGCGCGAGGACACAGGTCACCTGCCGGAGCCGGTACACCGAAGACGCGGTCGCCCGCGCGATCGACCGGGGCGTCACCCAGTACGTCATCCTTGGCGCCGGGCTCGACTCGTTCGCCTACCGGAGCGGCCTGGCCCGCCGGGGGCGCGTTTTCGAGGTGGATCACCCGGTTACCCAGGACTGGAAGCGCCAGGCGCGCGCCGGCGCGGGGATCAGCGTGCCCGATTCCGTCGCTTTCGTCCCGGCCGACCTGGCAGCGTCCGGCTCGCTGCCCGGGCCGCTGGCCCGGGCGGGGTTCGACAACGCCGCCCCGGCGCTGGTCAGCTGGCTCGGTGTCACGATGTACCTGACGCGGGACGCGGTGCCGCCGCGCGCCATGGCGATCTCCATCTTGGCGGCCACGGGCAGGGCGAAGAACTCGGCGCTGGCGGCGGCCAGTTCATCGAGCAGCCCCGCGGGCACGCCGTGCCCGGTCACGTAGAAGAACCCGCGATCCCGGCACGCCGCCTGGATCCGCTCCGCCGCGGCGCCGCACACCGCGTCGCCGGCGCCCTCCACCAGCGGTGCCACATCAATGACGGGCGGCGCCTGAGGACTTGTCATGAACCCATTCTCCGACTTCCCGGCATGGGTTATATGCACTGAAACGGCTGGTATGACTAGACCGTCAGGACCGGTGGCGGGAACTGGAGGTCATTATGCGTCTCGGTTCGGTGGTGCTGCTGATCTGGCTGATCATCGGGGCGATTGCCGCCGGGCAGCGGCATTATTACACCGGATCCTCCGAGAACTGTGCCGGGGCCGGCACGATCGCGGTGACCATTCTGGCGGGGCCGCTCAACTACGCCGGCATCAACCCCAAGGTCTCCTGCCACCTTCCGCAACCCAGCAAGTAGGGGCGGGGACGCACGTAGGGTGGGAGCCGTGAGCGGCTTCCGGTTCTCCACGAACGCGTTCGGGCTGACGTCGCGGGCCGATTTCGCCGGGTTCTGCCAGCGGGCGGAGGAACTCGGCTACGACACGATCTTCGCCGCCGACCACCTGGGGCATGCCGCGCCGTTCCAGCAGGTGGTCGCGGCGGCGGCGGCCACCCGGCGGGTCCGGGTAGGGACACTGGTGATCAACGTGCCGTTCTGGAACCCGGCCCTGCTCGCCAGGGAGATCGCCACGGCGGACATCCTGACCGAGGGCCGGCTCGAGGTCGGCCTCGGCTCTGGGCACATGAAGTGGGAATTCGACGAGGCCGGCATCCCCTGGCAGCCGTATGGCGAGCGGGCGGAGCGGCTCGCCGCGGTGATCGGCGAGCTTGGCCGGATCTTCGCCTCCGACGGGTACGACCAGGACGCCGCGGTGCGCGAGCACTTCGGGTTCCCGCCGCTGACGCCGGTGCAGCGCCACGGGTTCGGCGGGTCCGGGCCGCCGCTGATCGTCGGCGGGACGGGGAAGCAGGTGCTGCGGACCGCCGCGGAGACCGCGGACATCGTGGCGATCGCGGGAGCCAGGCAGGTCACGGGGAGGCCGCCCGGTACTTTCCGGCTGTGCACGGCGGCGGAGACCGACGAGTTCGTGCGGTTCGCCCGCGACTGCGCGGGAGACCGCGCCGACGCGATCGAGTGGCACGCCCTGGTGCAGGTGGTGCGGGTGACGGACGACCGCGGCGCCGCCGCCGCCGAGCTGGCCGAGAACGGTAACCTCACCGTGGAGGAGATCCTGGAAACGCCGTTCCTGCTCATCGGCACGGTGCACGAGATAGCGGAGCAACTGCTGCGCAACCGGGAGCGGTACGGGTTCACCTACTACACGGTCCACGCGCCCTACCTGGCCGCGTTCGCCCCCATCATCGAGCACGTGCGCGCCAGCGACGAGCCCGCTATCTGAGCCGCAGCGCGTAGTAGTGCAGGGTGTCGCTGCTGCGCACCTTGCGGAACCCGTTCTTCTCCAAGACGCGCTGGGAGCCGGTGTTATCCAGGTTGGTGTCGGCGTTGATGACGGTCACACCGCAGTGGGCGCGACAGATCGCCACAAGACCGGCGACCGCCGCGGTGCCGTAGCCCTGGCCCCATTCCGGCTGGACCATCCCGTAGCCGATGGTCACCTGTCCGGAGGCATCGGGCGGGCCGTAGAAGCCCGCGGTGCCGATGACCCGGCCGTGCGTGCGCGCGACCAGCTTGTACACGCCGAAGGGGCCGGGATCGGTGGTCGCGGCGGCCAGGCGGGCGGCGGGCGCGGAGTCCTCCCCGCGCGGGAAGCCTTCGGCCCACCGGTCCTCCGCGCCCGGGGTGCGGGCGGCGATCCGGGTGGCCTCCTGCCTGCTGAGCAGGAGCAGATCGACGCCCTTGGAGTCGGAGTGAGTCATAGTGTTGTCGAGTCAACCAGAAGATCGCCGCAGGCGACTAGCTGAGGTAGGGCAGCAGGTCGGCGACCGAGTCCAGGATCAGCGGCTTGCCCGGCAGCCCGGTCCGGTCCGGCACGGCCTCCAGCTCGGGCCGCGCCGAGTCGCCGCTCAGCACGCCGGCCACGAGCCCGGCGCCGGCCCGCAGGCCGGACTCGATGTCGCTCGGCGTGTCGCCGACCACCGCCAGCTCGTCCACCGACCCGCCGCCGAGCCGCAGCAGCGCGGTGAGCGGCATGTCCGGCCAGGGGCGGCCGCGGCCGGCGTCGGCGGGGGACAGCAGCAGGTCAACCAGCGGACCCCAGCCGAGCGCCGCGACGATCGCGTCGCGGGTGACGGGGGAGAACCCGGTCGACAGGCACACTTTGATGCCGGCCGACCGGCAGGCGGCGAACAGCTCGACCGCGCCCGGCATCGCCGCTACCTCGCCGGCGCTCACCGCCGTCGCGTAGTGCGACTCGAACGATGCGTTGGCAGTCTGTGCGGCGTCCTCAGACCCGAGGATGTGCCGGAAGACCTCGATCTTGGACTGGCCCATGGTGGCCTTGACGTACTTCATCGCCGCGTTGAACGCGGCGACCGGCAGGTTGAACGCGACGATCGCGTCGGTGAACGCGGACATCACGGTCCCCGCGTCCTTGACGGTGGTGCCGGCCATGTCGAGGCACAGGACGGAAATGCGGCTCGGGCTCATCGGAACGTCTCCTCGGCGATCGCGGGCGAACAGGTCATGCCGCGCCCGCCCGGGCCGGTGACGAGCACTACGCCTGGCGCGACCACGGACCGATGGTAGAGCGACGAGGTGCTGGTCACCTCGCTGTAGACGCCGGCCCACCGGCGCTGGATGCGGGGCAGCGGGCGGCCGAGCAGCGCCTCGGCGCGGGCCCGCAGGTGATCGTAGGCGTCCTCGTCCACGTCGAAGCCGAACGGCTCGTCGTAGGAGTGGGTGTCCCCGATCGTCAGCCCGCCGTCGGCGCGCTGCACGAGCAGCAGCTGCGCCCGGCTGGCCGCGGCCACCGGGGACTGCGGCCCGAGCAGGCCGCGCGCGGGCACGTCGTAGGCCGGATAGTAGCGCAGCGAATCACCGTCCGCGACCGATGTCGTGAGCACGTCGGGGAACGGCGCGGTCTGCATCATCTGCAGCCGCACCCGCCGCAGCGTGTGCGGGACCGTGGCCAGATGGTGCCCGGCAACCCCGGTGAAGTTGGCGCCGGTGCACAGCACGACCACGTCACCCCGGTACCACCGGCCCTGCTGGTCCCGCACCCCGTACGCGACGACCTCGACCGCCTCGCGGCCGGGCAGCCACTCGTAGCCGGGGCTGCCCTGTGCCAGCGCCGCCCGCAGGGCGGGGAGCGCGACCCGCGGTTCCACGATCGCGTCGGCGCGGCAGTACAGGCCGCCGGCGAACGACCCGCGCAGCGCCGGGTTCACCGCGCGCACGCCGCCGGGGTCGAGCAACTCGAAGTCGCGCTCCTTGGCGTCGGGCAGGTCGGCGGCCTCACGCAGCACGCGCAGCTCGGCTTCATCGGTGGCCAGCGTCAGCGACCCAGCGGGACGGAACCCGGTGCCAGGGGCGGACGCGGCGATCTGCTCCCACAGCTCACGGGCGCGCAACGCGAGCGCGAGCTCCGGGCCCGCGCGCCGACCGCTCACCCAGACGAGACCGAAGTTCCGCACGCTGGCGCCGCGCGCTTCCGGTTCCCGCTCCAGGTGCACCACGGAAAACCCGTGCCGCCGCGCCATGATCGCGTGCATCGTGCCGAGCACGCCACCCCCGACGATTACCGCGCGCTGCCCAGTCACGAATGACAAGTATAACTTGGCTAGCCAACTTCGGGCGGGCGGGTCTGCGGTGAGTCACCACGCGTACGTTCGGAATGATCTCTGAGCAGCGGGGTGCGGGAAAGCGCGTTGACCGAGACCGAATTCCGGATGCTGAACGCGGTCGAGGATCCTACGTACCGGTCGTCGGACCACTCCACCGGGCGTCCCGAACGATCGGTCGTGAACCGCCGCTCGCGCAGCAGCGGCACGGACGGGCGGACGCCCAGCCAGCGGGCGTCCGCGGCGGACGCCGGCACCGCGTCGATCACGTGCTCGGCGTCGGTGAACACGATGCCGAGCTCCTCGAGCCGCTCGGTGATCGAGTCGACGGTCAGGTCCATCCCGGCGACCAGCTCCCCGACCTGGTCGGGGTAGGTGGCGCGCTCCACCATGACGGGGCGCCCGGACAGCAGGCGCACCCGGACCAGGGACCAGACGTGGGTGCCGGGATCGAGCACGAGCCGTTCGGCCTGGGCGGCGGTGGCGGGGCGCCGGTCGAGGGTCACCACGCGGCCGCCGGGCACCTCGCCCATCGCCCGTGCCCAGCGGGAGAACGACAGCAACTCGCCGAAGCTCTGCACCCGCGGGCCGCCGACGACGATCCGGCGGGCGCCGCGGCGGGACGCGATCACCCCGTCCGCGCGCAGCGCGGCGAACGCCTGCCTGATCGTGCCGCGGGACACCGAATACCGCTCGGCGAGCTCGCTTTCTGACGGGAGCTTGGTGTTCGCCGGGTAAGTGCCGGCCGCGATGGCGGCCTTGATGTCTTCGGCCACCTTGCGGTACAGCGAGGACCCGGTCATGCCAACAGAGCGTACTTGGCTGAACTCGATACATGGTGCCAGGCCACGTTTCCCGCGCTATCGTGACCTTTGAGGTAAAAGCCCGTGTTTCCTCCGGGGGCGGAGGCCATCGATGACCAGCGACGACACCGGCAACCGTTACACGGTCGCCGACATCGACATCACGAAGCCCAATGTGGCGCGCGTGTACGACTGTCTTCTCGACGGAAAGGACAATTTCGCGGCGGACCGCGAGCTCGTGCGGCAGATTCATGAGGTCGCGCCCAAAGCGCACCTTTCGGCCAAGAGCAATCGTGTGTTCCTGCGCCGGGTGGTCAGCCACCTGGTGGCGGAGGCGGGCATCAGCCAGCTGCTCGACCTCGGCTCAGGGCTGCCCACGCAGGGCAACGTGAGCGAAGTGGCGCACGCGATCGACCCGACAGTCCACGTCGTGCACGTCGACAACGACCCGATCGTCTACACGCACAGCAAGGCGCTGCTCACCGACAACTGGACGACCGACATCGTCGTCGGTGACATCCGCAAGCCCGCCGAGATCCTGGCCGATCCCTGCGTCCGCAGGCTGATCAACTTCGACAGGCCCGTCGGCCTGCTGTTCTTCGCGATCCTGCACCATATCGAGGACGAGGAAAATCCGGGGTGGATAGCGGCCCAGTTCCGGGACGCCATGCCGCCGGGTAGCTACATGGCGGTGTCCAGCCTGCGCATGCCCGGCCCGGAGGTTCCCTTGCTCCGCGCGGCGACGATCGAGGGCGAGAAGCTCCTGCGGGGCACGCTCGGCAGCGGGCGCTTCCGGGAGGACGAGGAGATCCTGGGGTGGTTCGGCGACTGGGAACTCCTGCAGCCCGGGCTGGTGCCGATCGTGGAATGGCGTCCCGCGCCGGGCGCGGTGATCGAACGGGACGAGCTGTACCACGGCTTCTCCGGCGGCGTCGCGAGGAAACCGGAGCGGTAGCCGCGGTCCGTTGGCGGAATGCCCGCGGGCGTGTGGTGGCTTACGCAGGTGCGTGCTGACCTAGTGCCGGCCTACTCCCGGCCTACTGCCGACCTACTGCGGAAGAGAGCCCGTCATGGACCGCGTCGTCAAGATCCCGGACGCCACTCACCCGATCACGATCAGCCCGACGGGTTCCCGCGTGACCGTGCGGGTCGGCGGCGTCACGGTCGCCGAGTCGGACAACGCCCTGTCGCTGGCCGAGGCATCCTACCCGGTGGTGCAGTACATCCCGATCGCCGATGTCGACCAGAGCCTGCTGCGCCGCACCGACAGCCACACCTACTGCCCCTTCAAGGGCGAGGCCAGCTACTACAGCCTCCAGACGAAGGACGGCGCGACCGAGACCGACCTGATCTGGACGTACGAGCAGCCCTACGACGCGGTAGCGGAGATCGCGGGTCACGTGGCCTTCTACGCGAACCGCGCCGAGGTCACCGTCGGCTGAGCCTCCCGGCTTCGCGCCGCCACGAGAATCACTTTCACCCCAGGCGCCGCAGCTTGCCTGTCCCCAGATGCGACTACCCGCACGCACTACGGGACGGAGTTGCCGGCGCCGGTTAGGCGATCGTGCCCAGAGGGTGTTCCACGCGGGTTGTGAACGCGGCTAGCCAGCGGGCGGCCAGGGCGCCGTCGATCGCGCGGTGGTCGACCGAGAGGGTGCAGCGCATGATCGTCGCCACGGTGACGGCGCCGTCGGCGACGACCGGCTGTTGTTTCGCGGCGCCGACCGCGAGGATGCCGGACTGGGGCGGGTTGATGATCGCGGAGAACTCCAGGGTGCCGTACATGCCGAGGTTCGAGACCGAGAACGTGCCGCCCTCGAGCTCGTCCTGGCGGAGGCGCCGGTCCCGCGCACGCTGGGCGAGATCCTGCGACTCCCGCGCGATGTCCGACAGGCGCTTACCATCCACGCCGCGCAGCACCGGCGTGACCAGGCCTCCCTCGGTCGCGACCGCGATCGATATGTCGACAGAGCCATGCTCGAGCAGGCCCTCGTCGGTCCAGGTGACGTTCGCCTCGGGTACATCCCGGAAGGCGGCGGCGACAGCCATGATCACGAAGTCGTTGACCGAGATCTTCACCGGCGCGGACTCGTTGATCCGCGAACGCAGCTCGAGCAGTTCGTCGACGACGCATTCGGTGCTCACATAGAAGTGCGGTGTCGTCGTCTTGGATTCGGTAAGCCTCCGGGCTATAGCGCGCCGCATGGGCGTATGCGGGACAAGCTTGTCGCCAGACGCTTGGGGGAGCGGGGGGCGCTCGGGCTGGGGCGGCTGAGCCGGCTCTGCCGCGAGGAACTGCTCCAGGTCGCGCCGGACGATCCGTCCGTTCGGGCCGGTGCCCGCGATCGCCGCCAGGTCGATGCCTCTCTCCCCGGCGATCTTCCGCACGAGCGGGCTGGCGAAGATCCGCGATCGGCTGTCTGGGGCAGGCGGCTGATGTCCGTTGGTGGTCGATGGGCCATCGACCACGTTCTTCGGTAGACGATGGGCCATCGACCACGTTCCAGGCGGCCCCGCCGCCGTCACGGAAGCGGCTGGCGTGCCGAAGGTGGCTGACGTGGCGACTGGGGTCGGCGTCGCCTGGGCCGCCTGGGCGGGGGCAGGCGCGGATTCGGCAGGCGTGGGTGCCGCAGGGGCGGTCGCAGAGGCTTCGCTTCCGAGGGCAGCGTCGACGTCGGCGTCGGTTTCGCCGGCGTTAACCAAGACAGCTATGGGGTCGCCGATCTCGCCGGTATCGCCGGCCGCCAGGACGAGCCGCCCCACAATGCCGGCCTCTTCGGCGGCATACTCGACGAGCGCCTTCTCGGTCTCGATCTCCGCGAGCGGCTGCCCGACAGCGACCTCATCACCTGGCGCGACAAGCCAGTTGGCGATCGCCGCCTCGCTGGCCCCCGCCAGCACACTAGGCATGCGGACGACGGAAGCCATCAGCGCCGCACCTGCCCCTCGGACGCCGGGAGCGGGGACCGCTGGGGAGATTGCTGGGAGCGTTCCGTAGGACTGCTCCCAGCAATTTTCCCCTCGGGCCCAGCCCCGAAGCCCTCACGTACACGTTCAAGCCCGGCAACGACATCCGAGGTACGAGCAATCGCCGCGCGTTCAAGCACCTTGGAGATCGACGGCGACGCCTCGCCGCCGGTCACCCGCTGCACCGGCTGGTCGAGCCAGTCGAAGAACCGCCGCTGGATCTCGTCCGCCAGCCACCCGCCATACGACGTCCCCAAAGCCCCCTGCTCCACGATGAGCACCGCGTTCGTCTTCCTGACCGACTCCCCGACGGTGTCCCAGTCCAGCGACGCCCGGTCCAGAAACCGCAGGTCGATGAGCTCGGCGTCGATCCCCGTCTGCTCGATCGCCTCCAGCGAGTGCGCCACCATCGACAAGTACGTCAGCACCGTGACGTCCGAGCCCACCCGCCGCACCGCCGCCCGCCCGAACGGGATCTGGTAATCGAAGTCGTCGACGGGAAGCTCGCCTTCCGAGCCGTACAGGTCCACGTGCTCGAGCACGAGCACCGGGTCCTCGATCGCCAGCGCGGCGTTCATCATGCCCACGTAGTCGAACGGCGTGGCCGGGGCCATGATCCGCCACCCCGGCGACGTCGCGAAGATGCCGGCCGGATCCATGCTGTGCTGCGACCCGTAGCCGGTGCCCATCGCCACCTTCGTGCGCAGCACGAGTGGCACCGGGTTCCGGCCCCCGAACATGTGCCGGGCCTTCCCGATCTGGTTGAACACCTGGTCGGCCGCGACCCACAGGAAGTCGGGGTACATGAACTCGACGACCGGCCGGAAGCGGCCGTCAAGGGCGATCCCGCCGCCCAGACCCGCGAACGCGTTCTCGCTGATCGGCGTGCCGAGCACCCGCCCCGGGTACTTCACGGCCAGGCCCTTGGTCGCCCCGTTGGTGCCGCCGTTGAGCCGGTGCACGTCCTCGCCGAGCACGACGATCCGGTCATCGGCGGACATCCGCCGGTCCATCACCCGCCAGACCGCGTCGATGAACTTGCCGCGCTGCAGCGACCCGGTGAAGTCCGCCTGCTCCACGACCCGCGCGCCGGCGATCTCCGACAGGTCGCCGCGGATGCCGACGTCGACGAACGCCGGGTCCGGCCACAGCGACGGCCGGATGCGCCGCACGCCCGCTTTAGCAACCGGGTCCTGCTCCACGAGCGCCGAAGCCGCCGCCTTCATGGCCTCCACCGCCTGGGACCGGACAGAAGCGACGCCAGCGGCGTCGATGAGGCCGAGCCGGGTCATCTCCGCCGCGACCCGCTCGATCGGGTCCCTAGAACGCCACGCGGCCTCCTCCTCCTTGGTCCGGTAGCCGAACGCCGAGCCGGGGAACGGGCCGTTCTGGTGGAAGTAGCGGTAGACGAGCGCCTCGATGACCACCGGGCCCTCGCCGGCCCGCAGCCGGGACAGCGCCCGCTCCATCGCCAGGTGCACGGCCAGCGGGTCCATGCCATCGACCCGCCAGGCCGGGATGCCGAAGCCGAGCGCCCGCGCCGACAGCCGCGGCTCCCCGGTGGCCTCCTCGACGGTGGTGGAGACGGCGTAGCCGTTGTTCTCCATGAAGAAGCACAGCGGCAGGCCCCACGCGGACGTGAGGTTGAGGCTCTCGAGCACCGAGCCGATGTTGACCGCGCCGTCGCCGAAGTACGTGACGGTGACGTCGGAGCTGCCGGAGTGCCGCTGCGCCCAGGCGTTGCCGGCCGCCATCGGCACGCCGCCGCCGACGATCGCGTTGGTGCCGAGCGCCCCGGCCTCGAACCACTGCAGGTGCATGGAGCCGCCGCGCCCGGCGCAGTAGCCCTGGGCGAGCCCGAGGATCTCCGCGAGCGTCCGCTGGAGTACCTCGGCGACCTCGGGGGTGACGAGCGAACCCAGGTCCATGACGCCCTTCGTCACGTGGGTCAGCGCCTTGGCGAGGAACTGGTGGTGGCCACGGTGCGAGCCGTTGACCGCGTCGGCCGAGCGCAGCGAGACGATCGAGCCGACCGCGCCGCCCTCCTGGCCGATGCTGGAGTGCGCCGGGCCGTGCACGAGCCCTTCGCCGGCGAGCTCGAGGACCGTCTCCTCGAACGCGCGGATGAGGTGCAACTCGCCGAGCATGGTGGCGAGCAGGGCCGGGTCGGCGGCCTTCCAGTCCGCCGCCGTGGTGCTCAGCTCGTTCCATTCGGAGCCAGGCTGAAGGCGCTTCACTCGTGGCATGGGACGAGGCTATCGCGCTAATGTATCCACATCAAGGCGAAGCAATGAGGCGATCCCAGAGAAAGCCGCATACGTTCAGATTAATTGGATACATCACCCGAGCAAAAGGACGACGAGTGACCAGAGGCATTCCGGGGCTGCGCGGCGGCGACCACGTCGGGGTCACCGTGCCCGACATGGAGCAGGCGCATGCCTTCTTCACCGAGGTGGTCGGCTGCGAGTACGTCTACTCGCTGCCCGAGATGCGGCATGACGACGACTGGATGCTCGAGCACCTGAACGTGGACCCGCGCCGGGTGGTCAGCGAGATCCGGTTCTACCGCTGCGGCTTCGGCCTGAACTTCGAGGTCTTCGAGTACCAGCCGCACGACGACCAGCGGCCGGAGCCCCGCAACAGCGACCTCGGCGGCCACCATGTCGCCCTCTACGTCGACGACATGGACGCGGCCGTCGGCTACCTGCGCGACAAGGGCGTCCGGCTGCTGGCCGGGCCGGTCGCGAGCCGCAACGCTTCCGCCGGGCAGCGCTGGCAGTACTTCCTGTCCCCGTGGGGCATGCAGTTCGAGCTGGTGAGCTACCCCGGCGGGAAGGCGTATGAGGAAGAGGCCACGGTGAAGCTCTGGCACCCCGGGCACCCGGCGGACTGACCATGGTCGCAGACACCGGGTACCGCGACAACGTCGCCAGCCACCGGATCGCTGACAGCCTGCGCTCGGCGATCCTGGACGGCAGGTACCAGCCCGGCGAGCGGATCAGGCAGGAGGACGTCGCGGCGCGCTCCGGCGCCAGCAGGATCCCGGTTCGCGAGGCGCTGCGGATGCTCGCCGCCGAGGGTCTTGTCACCCTCGTCGCCAACTCCGGCGCCTGGGTCACCAGGCTGACCATGGACGAGTGCGCGGAGATCTACCTCATCAGGGAACGGCTCGAGCCGCTGCTGCTGCGCACCAGCATGCCGTTCTTGCGCGAGCCGGCAATCGATCGCCTCGCCGGCCTCGCCGCGGAAATGGAAGCCCTGGGCGCCGACGTGGACGCCTTCATGCGCGCCGACCGGGAGTTCCACCTGTCCAGCTACGCGGGCGCGGGCCCGGGGGAGACGTGGCAGATCATCCACCGGATGTGGAATTCGACACAGCACTACCGGCGCGAGTTCACCAAGCGGGCGACGCGCGGCGCGACCGCGAGCGACGGGCCGGGAGGCGACGGCCTGAGCGTCACGCACCTGGAACACCGGCTGCTGCTGGATTGCGTGCGCAGGCAGGACGCGGACGACGCCGAGCGGGTGCTCGTCACCCACATCCGGCGCACCAGGCTCGAGCTTCAGAAGCACCCCGAGATCTTCGCGCCGTAAGGCCTCCGTGACTTGACAAACAGGCTGGCCACCGCCAAAGTTGCAAACGTTTGCAACACCGTTTGCAACCCCCGACCCGGAATTAGGCAAGCCGCAGAGGAGGACGCGTGGCCAACGGCGGACCCACCGTGGGCTGGATCGGCACCGGACGGATGGGCTTCCAGCTAGCCCTGCGCCTGCTGAAGGCCGGCCACGACGTAGCCGTCTACAACCGCACGAAGGCGAAGGCCGAGCCGCTGGCCGCCAGCGGCGCGAAGGTCGTCGACCGCCCCGTGGACCTCGCCGACCGCGACGTCGTGTTCATCATGGTCGCCGCCGACCGTGACCTCGAGGCGGTGCTGACCGGCGAGGGCGGCCTGCTGACCGGCCCCCAGGCGCCGAACATCATCGTCGACTCCTCCACCGTCTCGCCCGAGGCCTCGGCCGCGGTCCGCGCCGTCGCCGCCGGCTGCGGCGCGCAATTCCTCGCCGCTCCCGTCAGCGGCAACCCCAAGTGCATCGCGGCCGGCAAGCTGACCGTCGCCGTATCCGGTCCGAAGCAGGCCTACGACGCGGTCGAACCGCTGCTCGCCGAGTTCGGGCGCGGCGCCACCTACTGCGGCGACGGCGAGGCCGCCCGCCTGGTCAAGATCGCCCACAACGTCTTCCTCGGCGTCGTCATCCAGGCGCTGACCGAGATCACCGTCCTCGCCGAGCGCGGCGGCGTCAGCCGGCACGCGTTCCTGGCCTTCCTCAACGACTCGGTGCTCGGCTCGGAATTCACCAGGTACAAGTCGCCCGCCCTCGTCAACCTCGACTTCCACCCGTCGTTCACCAGCGTGCTGCTGCGCAAGGACCTGCAGCTCGGCCTGGCCGCCGGAAAGGAACTCGGCGTGCCGATGCCGCTCGCCGCCGCGGCCGACATGCTCATCGCGCAGGTCATCGGGGCCGGCTACCCGGACCAGGACTTCGCTACGCTGATTCTCGAGCAGGCCCGCCGCTCCGGCTACGCGATCGAACCGGAGAACGTCGAGGTCGACGACGGGCTGGCTCCAGAGGAGGCCTAGATGTCGCAGCGTCCGGCCGGCGTGCGCCCCATCGGCGCCCCTGGCCACATGGGGGTTGACTACGAGGAGCGCGTCGACTTCGGCCGGCTGCGCGAGTACCGCCTCGGCCGGGCGAAAGCCGCGCTGAACGCCAGCGAGTGCGGGGCGTTCCTGCTGTTCGACTTCTACAACATCCGGTACACGACGCAGACCTGGATCGGCGGCGCGCTCGGCGACAAGATGATCCGCTACGCGCTGCTCTTCCGGGACCGGGACCCGATCCTGTGGGACTTCGGCTCGGCGGTCCGGCACCACAAGCTGTACTCGCGCTGGCTGCCCGAGGAGAACTGGCGGCCCGGCTTCCTCGGCTTCCGCGGCGCGGTCGCGCCCGACGCGGGGCTGATGGCCGACGCGGTGACGGAGATCAAGTCGGAGTTGCGCGCGGCCGGCGTCGACGGCGCGCCGCTCGGTGTCGACATCGTCGAGCCGCCGTTCCTGTTCGAGCTTTCCCGGCAGGGCATCGAAGTCCGCGACGCGCAGCAGGCGATGCTCGACGCGCGGGTCATCAAGTCGCCCGACGAGATCATGCTGCTCAACCAGGCCGCGGCGATGGTCGACGGCGTCTACCAGGACATCGTCGAGGCGCTGAAGCCCGGCGTGCGCGAGAACGAGATCGTCGCGCTCGCGAACAAGCGGCTGTACGAGCTCGGCAGCGACCAGGTGGAGGCGGTCAACTCGATCTCGGGGGAGCGCTGCAACCCGCACCCGCACAACTTCACCGACCGCATCATCCGCCCCGGTGACCAGGCGTTCTTCGACATCATCCACTCGTTCAACGGCTATCGCACCTGCTACTACCGCACGCTCGGGGTCGGTTCGGCGACCCCCGCGCAGCACGACGCGTACAAGCAGGCGCGCGAGTGGATGGACGCGGCGATCGGCGCGATCAAGCCCGGCGTCACGACCGATACCGTCGCTTTGACGCTGCCGCGCGCGGAGGACTTCGGGTTCGAGAGCGAGATGGCGGCGTTCGGCCTCCAGTTCGCGCACGGCCTCGGCCTGGGCCTGCACGAGCGCCCGATCATCTCCCGCCTCAACTCGCTCGAGCACCCCCTCGAGCTGCAAGCCGGCATGGTCTTCGCCATGGAGACGTACTGCCCGGCCACCGACGGCATCTCCGCCGCCCGGATCGAGGAAGAGGTCGTCGTCACCGACTACGGCACCGAGATCCTGACCAAGTTCCCCGCTCAGGATCTCTTCATCGCGAACAAGTACTGAGATTTTCATCCCGAACGTACGCGGCTGACTCTCCGGGCTCCATTACTCCCCGCCATTACTCCCCGCTGTAGCTGCTCCCCAGCCGATGCAGCACGACGTGCATGGCAGGTGCGGAACGGTGACCGCGGTGCGTATCGAGCCACGTACGCGCCTCGCTGATCACGTCGCCCCGTATCGGTTCTTCCGGCAGCTCACGCACGAGCCGGAGTAGCTCGATGCGCACGTGCGGGTTTTGCTTGTCATCTGGATGACCGGCGAGCCAAGCACGTGTCCCGGCGATGATCTCTCGGGTAACCGGGCTTTGCGCCAGCAACCGCGCCAGGATCAGGAGACTGATCCGGATGTCATAGCTATCGGGATGGTCCGTGAGCCATGCCTGTGTGTCGCTGGCGATTTCCTCGGCCAACTGCAGGTTGTCCGGCAGCTCTCGCACCAGGGCGAGCAGGCCCTCGCGTACTGTGACCGCCTCCCGGTGACCAGCCAGCCAGTCGCGCATTTCGCTGGCGACTTCCGCGGCTTCCGGATGCGTTGGCAACACGCGCACGAGGGCTAGCAGGCTCGCGCGCGACCGGGAGTCCTCCGGTTGGCCGAGTAGCCAGAGGCGGGTTTCGCGGGCGATTTCCTCAGTGGCCGCGCTAGCCGGAGCCACGCGAACCAGGCCGAGCAAGCCCAGCCGGGTGCCGTAGTCGTCGGGGTGATCAGCGAGCCAGCGCCTTGATTCCTCGATCAACGCTGGGATTTCCGGATGATCGGGCATCTCCCGCCGCAACGCGTTGAAGAGGTGGCTCATCCGGAGCCGGGCGTCGTCCGGGTGGTTGCTTAGCCACCGAAACGTATCGGTAATCACCCCGGCGGCCTGCGGGTTCTCGGGCAAGGTCAGGCTGAGGAAGAAGAGATCGGCGCGGACGTTTGAATCATCAGGGTGCTCGTCCAGCGCAGCACGGAGTCGATCGAACTCTTCAGAATCTGGCGGTTCCCCAGACCCCGCGTGCGGACGGCCAGCCGCCGAATCGGGTGCGGGAGTTGCGACGGGATGCTGCTCGAGCCACTGGAGCGCCTCACTGATAATCCTTGCCGCCTGCAGTTCCGCGGGCAGCTTCTGGACAAGGGCTCGCAAACCGCGGTGAACACCGACATCAGAAGGGTTCCTGGTGAGCCACTCGTAGGTTTGCGCGACGGCTTCTGTGGCGTGCGGATGTTCTGGGCGCTCTCGGATGAGGGCAAGCAGGGCGAGGCGGTTCGGAACATCACCCGAGTGCTGGTCTAGCCAGTGAAGTGTCTCCGCGATGCACTCGCCAGTATGCGGGTATTCGGGCAGCGCGCTGAGGAGCGACAGGAAGCTGCTGCGAACATGAGAATCACTCGGATGCTGGCGGAGCCATTGGCGAGTTTCGTCAATGATGCCGGTAGCTGCGATCTGCTCGGGTAGCGCGCGCATGAGGCGGAGCAGGCTGGCGCGGACGTTGGCCTCGTCCGGGTGGTCGTCGAGCCATTGGCGAATCTCGGTGATGATCTCGGCGGCATTCGGGTGCCAGCGCAGTTCGCGGACTAGGGACAGGAGACGGACGCGGGCATTCTGGTCCTCCCGGTCCTTCGCCAGTCGCGCTCGCGCGTCGGCGATCTCCCCGGGACGCACCTGCCCGAGCGGTGCGGCGCTCCGGCTCGCCGCTCGTTCCAGGCCCAGGAGGGCCGCCCGGACGTTCATGTCGCCGGGATGATCGTCAAGCCAGTCACGGGTCTCCGCGACCACCTCGGCGGCTAGGGGGCGATCAGGCATCGTCCGGATGAAGGCGAGGAAGCCGGTACGGACGTGCTGGTCAGCGGGGTGGGCGGCTAGCCAGCGGCGAGTCGCGGTGACAACCTCGGCCGCCTGCGGGTAACCTGCGGCGCGCACCAAGCCGAACAGCGCGATCCACATCTCACCGCCGCCATGGTGCGCCTCGAGCCAACTGACTGTCTCGGCGATGATCTCTGCGGTTTCCGGGGGTTCCGCCACCTCCCGTGCCAGGCTGAGCACACGGTTGCGGGCCAGTTCGTCGTCCGGGTGGTTGTCGAGCTGCGCACGCGCCTCCGCTAGATGCTGGCGAAGTGCCGAGGGGCCAATGAACTCTCGTTCCAGGCCGAGGAGCGATGCCCGGACATTCGTGTCCTCGGGGTGCTCGGCGAGCCAGTCGCGGGTCTCCGCGATCACCTCGGCGGCCTGGGGACGCTCTGGTATCGTCCGGACGAAGCTGAGGAGGCGGGTGCGCACGTGCACGTCATCAGTGTGCGCGGCCAGCCAGCGGCGGGCTTCGGTGACGACCTCGGCAGCTTTCGGGTACCCGGGCACGGCATGCACGAGGCCGAACAGCGCGACCCATGTTTCGGTGCCGCCCCGGCGCCCGTCGAGCCAGCGGACCGTCTCGGCGACAGCCTCGGCGGCTTCCGGACGGACGGGCACCCCTCGCGCCAGCCTGAGCAGGGTCAGGTGTCCTTCCTCGTCGTCGGGACGATCAGCGAGCCAGACCAGCGTCTCGCGGACCACCTCGGCGGGCTCCAGGTATCCGGGCAGTCCCCGTGTCAGGGCCAGGAACGCGCCGCGAACGTTGCCGTCGCCTGGACGGCTAAGGAGCCAGCGACGACTTTCTGCGATGATTTCAGCGATGTGCGGGAGACCTGGCAGTTCACCCACGAGGGCGAGGAAGCCGACACGGGCCGGCCCGTCGTCCGGGTGCGCGCTGAGCCACGCCCGCGTCTGATCCACTATGTCAGCGACGTGGGGGTGGCCTGCCAGCACTCGTGCGAGCGCGGAGAGCGCCAGGCGCGCCCCCAGGGCGTCCGCGTGATCGCTCAGCCAGGCGAGGACCTCCGGCATCGCCTCGACGGCGGCGGCGGCCGGAATTACCCGGAAAAGCTGGGCCCAGGCGTCGTGGACCCGATTATCCGAAGGATGCTGACCAAGCCAGGTGAGCGCCTCGCTGATCGCCTGCGGGGCCTGGGGGTGAGCTGGCTCCGCCAGCACCAGCCCGAGCAATGCCAGCCGGACATCGTTCGACTCCGGTTCTATCGCCAGCCAGGCGAGCGTTTCGGTTACCGCGTCCGCGGCTATCTGCGGTGCCCGCGAGTAATGCTGCGCAAGCAGCCGGAGGAAGCGCTCACGCAGATACGCGTCGTCGGACCGGAGTTCCACCCATGACGACATTTCCTCGATCAGGCTGACCGGCAGGGCATCGGTCCGTGTGAGCAAGACCGCTGCCAGGGTGAAGAAAGCAGAGATGACCTTTTGATTGTCGGGGAGCAGGCTGACCCACTCCCGGACGCGGTCCAGGAGCGCCTCAGCCTCGGCTGACCCGATCATGGCGACGTTAGCGGTGTGCCATTCGATGAGGGCAACCCGCGCTCGCTCGTCGTCCGGATGCGCATCCAGCCAGTCGTATATCGCCGTCAACAGGGCACGGATGCCCCTGGCGTTGTTGTTTCGCAGCAGCCATGTGAGCAGCTTGCCGTCGAGCTCCCAGGAACGTTTGCCTTCGAGGCTGTCGCGCAGGTAAGCGGCGAACTCTGCCCGCCGGGGCGAGCCCTCGCGGCCGAGGAGGTCGATCGCCGCCGACGAGTCCGCGGACAGGTCCGCCAGGGTCAGGGAGTACGGAAAGTCTCCCTGGCTCAGTCGTTCGCGCGCCGGCGATCTGGGGCGCTCGAGGGGAATCAGCTCGGCGACGGCGAGCCAGCTCTGGGAATCCCGCCGCTTCAGCCGCTCACGGAGCACTCCGCGGAACGGGATGGCCGCCGGCGTGGAGCGGAGCCCGCGGACCAGGGCGCTGAGCTCCGCCGTGGAGATCCTGTCGCTCCGCCACTCCTCGGCTACCTTCGATGCCAGGCCCCGGTCGCGCGAGTCCTTCGACGACTGGCAGGCCAGGATGAACTCGGCGAGCTGCGGGGCACACCTTGGCCCCTGTGCCGACGCCCGGGCTAGCAGGCTGATCTGGTCAATCGCCTTGAACGGCCGCACCTGCCATGCGCGCTCAGCGACGCGCGCGTGCATTGTCCCGATCATCGCGGTGGGAGGTGAGCCGGAGTCCTGCTGGAATACCCGGAATATGTTCCAGCCCTCGCTCAGGGTCAGTTCGCTAAGCTCGCGGATGAAGTCCGTCCGCATGTTCCCCGCGAGGTCGACCAGGTATGCCCGGAGCAGTGCCTCCGGGCACAGCACGTAATGGCGGTGCAGGTAACTGGTCAGCAGGAAGGCCAGGACGGGCCATTCGACGTCAGCCATGCCTGCTTTAGGCGCTATCGCGAGACCGTCATTGAGCGTCGACCAGATCCGCTCGATGATCTCAGTGAAGGAACTGCCGGACGCGGTCTCCATCGCGAAAACGAGCAAGTCTTCGCGGCGGTCGATGGCCTGGTGGCTCTTGACGCCGTACATCTCCGCGAGAGACAGCCGTTCCTTGCCGGTGGTGGCGCCGAGGGAGAACGGGTTGAGCACGATTTGATGACCGGCCAGCGGGCGCCCGTAGGTCTCGTACAGATAGGTGGGACTCGCCCCGAGGATCGCGATGCCCGAGTAATTCGGCCTGGCGAGTGTCTCCAGGAGCAGGTCCCAACCGGAATTGGCGAAGAACGGGTCGTCCATCAGCAGGAGCACTGGCAGGTCCGCCGCGGCCAGCTGGGCCAGTCCCTTCACGTACGAATCAAGGTCGTCCGCGATGAGCCGGCCATGATTGACGCCGAGATCCGCGACGATCACGTCCCCGCGCTGGACCAGCGCGGCGGCGGCGTGACGCACCAGGGTACTCTTGCCGCAGCCCGGCGCTCCGGTGACGAACAGGGTGTGCAGTCGCCGGTCGCTGCCCCTGCGAAGTGGCTCGAGCAATTGCCGCTCTATGGCGGATAGCAGCGAACCGAATTGCTCACGCTCAAGAAACCTGGCGTCGGCATTCTGGCCATGCACCACATCGGCCCAGAGCGGCGGGCGGGCGATATAGGGCACTTTCGGCTTGCGCTGCTCCTCATTGAGAAACGCCTGGTCAACTACCAGGAAAGGCGGCCGGAAGTCCTCTGTACCGCCATTGTTATAGATGGTGATGTCGCCTCGGGCGACATAGGCGTCCCGTCCGGCGTCCACCTGCTGTCCCGAGTCGCTCCCGGAGTCCGGGATCAACTCAGTCCCCACCAGCTCCCCCGAGTGTGCCGACGCTAAGGTGCAATTGAGCATACACGCGTAATGCCCGCTTACGTCTTTTACCGGTACAAAACGGCAAAGCCGCCGTTCCGCTGCATGCCCTTCCTGTCTCCTCACCCCGGCGGCGGAAGCACCGGGGTGTTCTGCCCGGCGGCCAGCCACCACGTGCCGCCGCGGCGGACCAGCACGTACAGGGCCATTTCTGAGAAGGCGTGCGTGAGGTCGCTGGATGGCGCCACGGGCTGGCCGTCGGCGGCGAGGGCCGTGCGGCGGATCTGCGCGACGGCCACCCCGGGGGCCGGGGCGAGCGCCGCGACGACCTCGTACCGCGAGGCGGGGCCGCCGCGGCCCTCCTTCTTGAGCCGCTGGTGAATCGTGTGCAGCTCGTCATAGCCATGCACGGTGGCACCGAACGGGCTGCCCCACATGATGTCGGCGGCGAAATGCCGGCTGGACACGCCGGCGTCCTTCGCGTCCCACCCGGCCTGGAGTTCGGCGGCCAGGGCCTCGGCGGCTTGCGCCGCCTCCATGGTGGCGCCGTCGCCGAGGTCGAGCGCCGGGCGGCCGGCCGGCTGGCCTGCCCCCTGGGGTGTGGCGGCCTGGCTCGCTTCCGCGGCGTCGACGTCGACCGTGTGCAGGCCGGGGCGGCTGGGGTCGACGTTCCAGCTCACCAGCCGTCGCGGGCGGATGCGGATGAGATCCCCCGCTTGTTCGGCGCGGCCCCGGATCTCCAGGAACCGCATGCCCGCGGCGCCCTCTCCGGTCGCGTCGTCGATCACGAACGCCACCTGCGGGTCGCGGCCGATGTTCCGGAACTTGGCGGACCGCTCCATGCCGTATCCGCCGATGTCGATACGGTTTAGTAACTCTAAATTTAGAGTCGTCTCAAGTATTACGCTACACTTGCTGGCATGGAAGAGGCCAGGCTGCGCGAGCGCAAGAAGCAGCGGACCCGTGAGCAGATCGCGGGCGCGGCGGCGAGGCTGTTCGCCGCCCATGGCTACGAGCGGGTGACGGTGTCCGACGTGGCCCGCGCCGCGGACGTGTCCGAGCAGACCGTGTACAACTACTTCCCGGCCAAACAGCACCTGGTCCTGGACCAGGACGAGGCGCTGCGCGACCGGCTCGTCCAGCTCATCCGCGACAGGCCGCCCGGGGTGAGCCCGGCCGCCGCGATCCGCGCCGAGGCCCTCGCGTTCGTCGACGGGATCGCGCTGCTGCCCATGGACCAGGTTCGCGGTGGCCTCGGCTACCTGGCCGCCGTCAGCCCGGCCGTCCGGCGGCTGAGCCTGGAGATGACCGACCGGCACGCCGAGGCCATCGCCGTGGCGATCACGGAGACCGCGCCCGGCACGAATCCCCTGGTCGCCAGGGTGCAGGCCACCGCGCTCGCCTGGGTGTTCCAGACCATCACCGACGAAACCGGTCGCCGTTCCCGTTCCGGCCAGGCCCCGGCCGTGATCGCCGCCGAGCTGCGGCCGCAGATCGCTGCGCTCATCGACGACCTCGACCGCTGGCTCGCCACGGCGCCTACCGGGCGGGCCTGAGCTTCCTTCAGGCGGGCAGCGGAACCCGGCCTACTGCCGTCTCATACAGGCTGCCGAGATAGAGCCAGCCATCGTGCTGCCGGACGCCCACGATCTCGCGGTAGCGTCCGGCGGGTCCGTGCAGCGTCTGAGTGATCCGCCCGTCGGCGCCCACATGGGCGACGAGCCCGTACCGTTTCGCGGCGGGCTGCAGCCGGTCGGGCAGCCGCGCGGAGAGGCGCCGCGGCGCCGGATGTGGCATCAGCCGGTCAACGAGGGGCAGTCGCGGTGAGGGGAACGCGACCCAGTAGGTGCCGTCCCCCGCGGCGGACATGTTGTCGGGTATGCCAGGCAGGTTGGACGCGAACGGCTCCGGGTGGCCGGCTGCGGGCCCGTCGAGCGGAATGCGGAGGATGTCGTATCCCCCGGTCTGCGCGACCAGCAGGAACGACTCGTCCGGGGCGAGTGCGACTCCGTTGGGGAAGTACAGGCCGTCGGCGATGAGGTCGAGGCCGGCGCCTCGGCCGCGATAGCGGAAGACCCGGCCGCTGGGCCGGTGCTCGAGCAGGTCCTGCTTGTAGTGCTCGATGCGGAACCTGGTCGAGCTGTCGGAGAAGTACACGGTGCCATCCGCCGCGACGGCGGCGTTGTTGGTGAACTTCAGCCGCCTGCCGCCGTAGGAGTCCGCCAGCACCCGGACGTGACCGTCCTGCTCCACCCGAAGCAGCCCTCGGTAGGCGTCGCAGACGATGAGGGCGCCGTCGAGCGGGTCGATCTCCAGGCCCAGCGGCCGGCCGTGGGTGTCGGCGAACAGCCTGGCCGCGCCTGAGCCGGGGAACCCGGCAGGCCACTGCCAGATCCGGCCGTCCTCGACGCCCGCGTACAGCCGACCGCCGGCGTCGAATACGACGTCTTCGGGCCTGGCCCCGCCGGGCACCTCCCAGCGCTCGACCTGGTCGAGCACCCGGTTGGGTGCGAGCACCCCCTCGAAGGCGGGCGCGGGCGGCGGGGTCCACGGCGCCGGGTCGGCGTGGGGATCGGCCTGCTCGCCGGCCCGCATCACGATGCTCCACCGTGCTCGTGCCATCGCTCCCGGCGGCCGCCACGGCTCCGGATCGCCGACGGTGTTGCGCAGCTTGCCGAGCGGCCCAGCGGATAGCTCGACCACGTCGCCGGGCGAAAGCCACCGGCCGGTCTCGACCCCGCTGCACCCCGGGACCGTGCCGAGCCCGATCACCGTGCCAGCCGACAGCCGCTCGCCGGCGCTGGCGTAGGTCATGACCTCTGCCACCGAGTGCTGCATCCCGCGGGTGTTCCCGGCACCCCATACTTCGCCGTTGACGCGGACCTCGACGTCCAGGGCGTCCACGTCCGGCAATTCTGGCAATGTGACGACGACGGAGCCGAGCGCGGTGCCGAAGTCCTTGGACTTCGCCGGTCCCATGAGGCCCTCGACCATCTCGCGGAACTGCACGTCGCGGGCGCTGAAGTCGTTGACGAGCACGAAGCCGCCCACCGCGTCAAGGGCTTCCTCCGGTGTCAGGTCGGTGCTGTCCCTGGCGACGACCACCCCGATCTCCAGCTCGTAGTCCAGCACCTGGGCGTACGCGGGCCAGCGCACCGTGTCGCCATCGCCGATAAACCCCGCCGCGTTGCCCTTGTAATACAGCGGCTGCTCATACCACAGCGGGCGGGGGCGCAGCCGCGGGAACGGTCGCCGCGCCAGCCGCTCAAACCCGTCGCTCACCATCCCCGCGGCCGATCCGTGCAGCCGCAGCACGCCGCGGCTCGCCCCGATCATGTGCTCCTCCCACAGCGAGCAGTCACGAAACGCGAGCGGACGGAACGGCAAGCCGAGCAGCTGTGACGGCTCAGCGGACGGCGCCGCCGAGGCCATCACCTCCGCGAGCTCGCGGACATCACCGCCCGCGCCCAGGAACGCCAGCAGATCGCTCACGACGGGCCCCAGGCGTTCCGCATCCGGAAGCGTCACCAACGGCACCCAGCCATCCCCGCGCCCGACCGCCACGCTCCGCCCGCTAGTCGCCGTGCTGACCATACCGAGCCGCATCGCCACCTCCCAGGCCGTGCCGCGTCACCACCATCGTTCCCCAGCGCCAGGTTTCACAAGGCGCTTCCGCGGAAACGTGCCAGTTCGTGCTGCTTACCACCGAGAACGCCGTGCTGCTCCTGATCGACCTCCAAGAGCGGCTCGTGCCAGTCATCGCCGATGGGGAGACGATGGTCGCCAGGACCGTCCGGCTCGCCGAGGCGGCGCACCTGCTCGGCGTGCCGGTGCGCGCCACCGAGCAGTACCCGAAGGGCCTTGGTCCGACCGTGGCGCCGCTTGCGGCGTACCCGCAGGAGATCCTGCCCAAGACGGCGTTCTCCGGGGCCGGCGATCCCGGGTTCGCCGCGCTGCTGCCCGCGGGGACGAGGGAGGTCGTGATCGCCGGGTGCGAAACCCACGTCTGCGTGCTGCAGACCGCACTCGACCTGCTCGATTCCGGATATCGCGTGGCCGTGGCCGCCGACGCGGCGGGCTCGCGCGACCCGGCGGACCGGGAGGCGGGGATCGCCCGCGCCAGGCAGCACGGCGCCGAGATCGTGACCTCGGAGATGGTGCTGTTCGAGTGGCTTCGCGACGCCCGCCATCCGAGGTTCCGCGACGTGCAGAAGCTGCTCAAGTAAGCCGCGGGTCAGGGACCGCTGGGAAAGTCGGACGCGCCGCGGGGAACCAGGTCCTCGGCGGCTCGCAGCACCGTGGCCTC
>Ga0187812_1000023_pt1 | contig 58083 bp, 48 predicted proteins | sample NC_S_2_FD_130582 | JGI IMG/M metagenome (GOLD analysis project Ga0187812, IMG submission 130582) | Wetland sediment microbial communities from Neuse River Estuary, North Carolina, USA - ASW-S_2 | ecosystem: Environmental > Aquatic > Freshwater > Wetlands > Sediment | place: USA: North Carolina...
CCAAACGATGATAGGAACGGGAAGCAACCCGAATATAGCATCAGCAGTAGTAATTGGAATAGAACCGAACTGGACAAACAAGATTGCCGAAGGAATAGCTAAGACGGGTAAAGCGGTTGAAGCATTTTCAATTGAAAGGTTCGGAGATCTAAAGACAATCGAGAAAGCATCGTGGGCGGCAAAGTCGCTTGTACAGAAGGCTTCTGAAATGAAGAGAGAGCAGGTAGATATTTCTGAACTTACATTCAGTGTAAAGTGCGGAGAGTCGGATACGACATCGGGACTTGCGGCTAATCCTACAGTAGGCAAAGTGATAGAGAGTGCGGTTGCGGCTGGCGCAACGGCAATGTTTGGTGAAACTACAGAGCTTACAGGCGGCGAGAATATAGTAGCCGATAGAATGAAGACGCCAGCGTTAAAAGAGAAGTTCATGAAGATCTTCAATGACTATGCGGCATTTGTAGATGCACAGGATGCAGACCTGCTTGGTTCACAGCCGACCGAAGGCAACATCAGAGGCGGCTTGACGACGATTGAAGAAAAGGCATTGGGCAACATACAGAAGATCGGCAAATCGAAAGTTGACGGAGTGCTTTACCCGGCAGAATCACCTGACGGTAAGGGACTGTACTTTATGGATACTTCATCGGCTGCTGCAGAGGCAGTAACGTTGTTCGCGGCGGGAGGATCGATTGTACATCTTTTCCCGACGGGACAGGGAAATATAATCGGCAACCCAGTAGTGCCTGTTATAAAATTATCGGGCAATCCTTTGACATGCTCAACCATGTCCGAGCATATTGATCTTTCAGTAGAGAAAGTTCTAACACTCGAGCAGACGCTTGATCAGGCAGGAGAAGCATTGATGGAAGTAATGCTAAAGACACTCTCCGGGAGGAGAACTAATGCTGAAGTATTAAGACACAGAGAGTTTGTACTGACGAAGCTTTACAGAAGCGCTTAATATTAAGTACTAAATATCTAAAAAATAATGAAGAGGTTTACAAACTTATAAGTTTTGTAAACCTCTTTTTTTTGTGCAAACATCTTTCCGATTCTAGTATAGTATGCCTGATTCTCTTCATGAAGAATCGGGCATTTTTATTTTCTAATAATTTTATAATCAGGATAGCTAACAGTAATCAAACGATAATTCAATCCATAGAAATTAAAAAAATAGCCGTCTAATACTTTCATCAGACGGCTTATTCTAAGCCTCTTTTAGTGCACCTGTAGGGATTCGAACCCCAAACCTTCTGATCCGTAGTCAGATGCTCTATCCAATTGAGCTACAGGTGCAAATTGTGCTGGCAAATATAAATATCCCGGCGCGTTAAATCAAAAATCTCTTTTAGAAAATGAAAAAATAATTTTTACGTGAATGACAAGTAGAGATTTTGTAACTCATGATTGGTGTTTGTTGCATTTCCATTTCAAACAGTTTATTTTTTGTCATCTTGTTTTATAATTTTTACATAAGGAAATGACAATGTTTAAAGGAGTTGGAACCGCTTTATTGACTCCATTCGATAAGACTTTTGAAGTGGATTATTCTTCACTTAGAAAAGCATGCAAACTTCAAAATGAAGGAAATGTTGATGCAATTATTGTATTAGGCACGACCGGTGAATCGCCTGTTATCAGTATAGATGAGAGAAAAAAGATTATCTCGACTGTTTTAGAAGAAACCAAACACATTCCTGAGATAATTGTAGGCACCGGAACGAACGATACACGTAAGGTTGCAGAGCTAAATAAAATTGCCGAAGAACTAAAAGCCGACGCAGTATTGATTGTTAATCCATATTACAACAAAGGCACTCAAGAAAGCCTTGTAGAGCATTATAAATACATTTCCGAAAGAACGACTCTTCCTATTATCCTTTATAATGTTCCTTCACGAACCGGGATGAACATGCTTCCGGAAACCATCGTAAAAATACATGAAGCATGTAAGAATGTAGTTGCGGTTAAAGAAGCTTGCGGAAATATTTCCCAGATTGCTCATTTAATGTCGATAAAGCCTAATACACTTACTGTTTATTCCGGCAACGACGACCAGACGCTGCCAATTATGGCTTTAGGAGGCGACGGGATTATTTCAGTCTTTTCAAATGTATATCCAAAAGAATTAAAGAAAATTACGAACGCGATGTTTGACAATGATTTGAAACTTGCACAGGAACTTAATAACAAATATTTAAGCATGATGAATGCGCTTTTTGTTGAGACAAGCCCTTCTCCTTTAAAATATATTGCCAACAAGTTAGGACTTTGTGAAAATATCCTTCGTCTTCCGCTTGCGCCGGTTTCAAAAAAGAACGAAGTATTTCTTGATAAAGAAATAGAGAAGATGAAGAACTTATGATGTCAAGGAAAATTAAATACGGCATAATAGGCTCTTCAGGACGGCTTGGAAGCGAAGTTAAAAATATTTTCAGTGAAGCCGGACACGAACTTATGCTGCAATACGATATTGACGGAGAAAAAATTGCAGGTACTCCGGAATTATTAATTGACTGTTCGCTGCCTGTTGTATTTGAAAAAACTCTTGCTTATCAAAAAGAATATAAGACTCCGGTTATCATAGCAACTACCGGACTTTCAACCCAGCAAATAGATTCATTGAAAGAGATTTCAAAAAAAAATGCGGTGATTCAAAGTTATAACTATTCAACCGGCATACAGGTAATGCTTAAACTTTCCCAAATATCATTTGACATTTTGAAGGATTGGGACATAGAAATTGTAGAGACACATCACCGCTTCAAGAAGGATAAGCCTTCGGGCACGGCGAAGATGATCAATGAAATAGTGAAAGAAAAAAACGTAAATATCTCCTCCTTAAGACTTGGTAATGTCGCAGGCGATCATACAATAAGCTTCGGAGGGCTTGGCGAAGTATTATCAATAACGCACAGCGCCACATCAAGAAGAACATTTGCCGAAGGCATTCTGCGTTCGGCGGAATTTATTATGAATAAAAAGAACGGTTACTATTCATTTACAGATGTAGTTTTTGAGAAAAAATAAAGAAAGTAAAAATGGATTCATACGAAATAATTAATTATATAGCCAACTCGAAAAGAAAAACGCCGGCGAAGGTTTATCTGCAAGGGAAATTAGATCGAGTAAACTTCGACGGACTGGAATATTTCGGCGGTAATGAGTCAGGAATTCTATTTTGCGAGTATAATGAGTTCCAAAATTTTTATGAGTCTAATAAAGCGAACATAGAAAAATTCAAAATCGAAATTGACAGAAGAAACTCTGCAATACCTTTAGCCGATATATCAAAGTATAATGCAAGGATAGAACCCGGCGCAGTAATAAGAGATTTAGTTGAGATTGGAGACAACTGCGTTATAATGATGGGAGCGGTGTTAAACATAGGCGCGGTAATAGGTGAAAAAACTATGATCGATATGAACGTTGTAGTCGGCGGCAGAGCAATGGTCGGGAAGAATTGTCATATCGGCGCGGGGACAGTTTTAGCCGGAGTGATAGAACCGCCGAGCGCTGATCCTGTAATTGTAGAGGATGACGTATTAATCGGCGCGAACGCGGTTGTACTTGAAGGAGTAAAGATTGGCAAAGGAGCGGTGATAGCTGCCGGCTCAGTTGTTGTAAAAGATGTTGAGCCGTATTCTGTGATGGTCGGTGTTCCGGCAAAAATGATTAAGAAAGTTGATGAAAAAACAAAAAGCAAAACTCAGCTTATAGATGATTTAAGAAAGCTGTAACGGATAATTAAATTGAGCATAATAGTTCAAAAATACGGCGGCAGCAGCGTTGCGGACGTTGATAAGATCAAAACGATTGCAAAAAAGATTTACGAAGTGAAAAAGTCAGGCGATGATATAGTGGCTGTTGTTTCGGCAATGGGAAAGACGACCGATTCATTGATCGAACTTGCAAAATCAATTTCTCCCGATCCGCAAAAGCGCGAAATGGATATGCTGCTGAGTACCGGCGAGAGAATTACAATGTCACTTTTATGTATCGCTCTGAATGAACTTGGTATTGATTCAATTTCATTAACAGGCTCGCAGGCGGGAATAATTACAAATGACCGTCATAACGACGCAAGAGTTATTGAAGTACGCCCGTTTAGAGTCTTAGACGAGCTTGCAAATGACAAGGTAGTTGTGGTCGGAGGATTCCAGGGAGTTAGCTATAAGAGAGATATAACCACCCTCGGCAGAGGAGGCTCGGATACTTCGGCTGTAGCACTTGCGGCTGGCTTAAATGCGGCAAGATGCGAGATATATTCGGATGTAGACGGAGTATATTCCGCTGACCCCGCGGTAATTAAAGGCTCAATTCATCTGCCGGAAATTTCCTATGAAATAATGCAGGAGATGAGTGAAGCAGGCGCTAAAGTCTTAAACGCTCAAGCAGTGCAGTTTGCGAAAGAATCTAAGATTGCTATTTACGCAAGAAAAACTTCCGGCGGAGAAAAAGAGACAATAGTTCGTCAAATGCCCGCAGGACTGTCAAAAGGAGTTAAAGCTGTTGTACATGAAAATGAAATTATCAGGCTGATATTAAACGGAAATAATATTCAAAATAATCTTAATTACATTCTGCAATTATTTGAAGAAAGACAAATTAAACTTAAAGAACTTAATTATAACTTTAATGATGTTAATGAGAGAGCTTCTGTTTTGATTTCAGGTAAGATTTTAATTGGATGGAATTCTATTAAAGAAGAGCTAACATCTAAGCTTAAGGATGGAATAATCGTAGAATCCGGTTTAGGAGCTATTTCATTAATCGGAGATGGTATTAACCGGGATAACTTTATTTTGAACGAGTCGTTAAAGATACTTGAAAAATATTCTATAAGAATTAAAGGAATTTCCACCACATCGTTCAGAATAACTTTTCTTATGTCTAATGAAGCGGTTAATGAATGCGCAAGGATTTTTCATAAGAAATGGATCGAAGAAATTACATAAAGGAATAGATTAAAAAACAAAAATGAAAAATTTAATAGTTCAAAAATACGGCGGAAGCTCCGTAGCCGATTCAGAAAAGCTGAAGAACGTTGCAAAAAAAATCGCAGCGAGAGTTAAAAAGAACTTTAAGCTTGTGGTAGTTGTTTCGGCGATGGGAAAGACAACGGATAATTTGATAAAGCTTTCTAAAGAAATCTCAAATAACCCTGTACCGCGGGAACTGGATATGCTGCTTACAACCGGTGAGCAGGTATCAGCTTCGCTTCTTGCAATTGCTCTTAACGAGATCGGAATAAAAAGTAAATCGCTAAATGCATTTCAAGCTGAGATATTAACAACCGCTGATTTTAATCAGGCTAGAATAAAAAATCTAAAAGTAAATAAAATAAAAAATCTGCTTAAAGAATTTGAGGCTATTATTGTAACCGGCTTTCAAGGGATAACTGAAGAAGGGGAAATTACTACGCTCGGAAGAGGCGGTTCGGACACTTCCGCCGTGGCACTTGCTGCAGCTTTAAATGCGAAGTGCGAAATATACAGCGATGTGGCAGGAATATTTACAACTGATCCGAGGCTTCATCCGGGAGCAAAGAAATTAAAACATGTAACCTATGATGAAATGCTTGAGATGTCGAGTCTCGGTGCAAAAGTTCTTCACAGCAGATCAGTAGAAATAGCAAAGAAATTTGGAATAACAATTTATTGTGGTTCAACATTTTCAGACGAGGAAGGAAGTTATGTTATGAAAAAAAATATTGAACAGCCTGTAGTGACCGGCTTAAGCGTAATGGATAATCAAACGCAGGTAACTTTGTCAAATCTACCGCTTGACTATACTTTGGTCCACCAGATTTTCGAGAAGGTAGCCAAGGAAGGATTGAACGTTGATATGATTTCAGTAATCAGCAACGGCGGATTGAATATTTCATTTACTATTATTGAAGATAAAAAATCGCATGTCTCCAAAGCGCTTTCGCAAATATTGAAAGGAATGAAAGGCTTGAATATTGATTACAGTTCAGGCTACTCTAAGATTTCGATAGTCGGGATCGGCATGAAATCTAGCAGCGGAGTGGCTTCAAAATATTTTATGGCGCTTGTAGGAATTCCCGTTAAGCTGGTAACAACTTCAGAAATAAAAATATCATGTCTTGTTGAAGAAAAATTCAAAGACAAGGCGGTTAAAGCTTTAGTCTCAGCCTTTGAATTATAATTAAAATAATTAATGGTGAAATTATTTCCCCGCAAGAATTAAGACATATTTTACATCAGAACCCTGAGCTGTCGTTCCATGAATTTGAAACGACCAAACTCTTAAAAAAGTTAATTGAAGAATTGCCGGGGAGCGGCGCGCTTAAAATTCATACGCCGTACAGAACCGGGCTCCTTGTTGAGTATAAAGTGAACGACAAAGATTTCCTATTGTTCAGAGCCGACATAGACGCGCTGCCTATTCAAGAAGAGAATCAAATCGCATTTCGCTCAATAAATAATTTCATGCATGCGTGCGGGCATGATATTCACACTTCTATACTTTATAATTTTTTGATATATGTTTTAGAAAATAAAATACAGCAGAACATTTTGTTTTTATTCCAACCCGCGGAAGAAAGCGGCGGCGGAGCAATGGAGTTTTTCAAGACCGGGGTGTTTGATAAATTCACAGTTCAAAGCGCGTTTGCTCTGCACGTTACAGATGAATATACGCATGGAACTGCCGCAAGTTCTAAAGGAGTTTTATTTGCGTCTTCACTCGAAGTGAATATTGATTTCAACGGCGTCAGCTCTCATGTCGCGTTTCCGCAGGAAGGAAAGAATGCATTTAACGCGCTGAGATTATTTCTTGATGCGGTCGAAAAAATTCCAAAGGATATAAACGAACCGTTTATATTCGGCGCCGGGAAAATAGAAGCGGGAGAAATAAGAAATATTAATCCAGGGCACGCGAGGATTGAAGGGACAATCCGTTGTTTATCAAAAACTAAGACGCATAATTTTTATAATAGATTGATTACAATTCTCGACGGCGTACAAATTGTTACGGGCGTTAATTACAAGATCGAAAAAGGCGCAGATTATCCAGAAGTATTAATAAACGATGAGCTTTTTGAAAAAGTTGTTCCTGCGTTATCGGAAAAATTTAATTTTATAGACTGCGGCTACAAGATGACAGGCGAAGACTTCGGATATATCTCGCATCAATATCCTTCTTTTATGTTCTGGCTTGGAACTTCTAACGGAGAAAAGTTCGGGCTGCATAATCCAAGATTTCTTCCCGATGATTCGGTTATTGAATTGGGGAAGAATGTCTTTGTTTCAATTTTGAATTCAGTTTCCTAAAACCTCATTCTTTATTTAGCATTTCACATCCGGCTGGGATTTCCGGTTTAACAATCAGAACATCTTCTTTAAGCATAGCAACTTTACCCGGCTCCATTCCTTTTTTCTTTACAACATACTTCTTAAGCGAATATGAAACAGGCGCAAGGCTTGACGTTTTTGCCTTGCTGTAAAACGCTGCAAGCGATGCTGTTTTCTTCAAAATATTTTTTGGAACTACTTCTTTAGTATTATCAACTCTTAAAACAACATGCGAGCCGGAGACGCTTCTTGCATGAAACCAGTAATCATTTTGTTTTGCAAACTTAGTAGTAAGCATGTCGTTGTTCGCGCTGTCTTTACCTACAAATACAAAATATTTTTCATCTATTACAAAGTTTCTAAATTTATTTCTGATGTCATCTGTTTGCTGATGCTGATCATTTTCAGGCATTTTTAATTCTTTCATAATTTTTTTTAATTCTTCAATTGTTGATGAAGCAGAAGAGCTTTCTTTTAAATTCTTCATCTTATTTAATTTATTAGTTAACAAGATTACCTGTTCTCCGGCTCTTTCAAACTTATATTTTTCACTTTTAGCTTTGCTAAAATAAGCTTCTGCATTTTGTCTGGGGGAGAGAGATTTGTCAATAATTATCTCAATCAGTTTATTATTATTATAGATATCTTCAAGCTTAATTTTATTTGCGCCTCTTTCAATACTATGGATATTGATCAGCAGAAGGTTGGCAATTTTATTAAAGCCGCTTTCGCGCGATTCGGATTGAAGTATAACATGCGAATTATTAAGACGGTCGATTGTCCTTTCCGTTTCTTTAGCCAGATATTTATCTATCTTATTCTTTAAACTTGTAAAATCATCTTTGGAATATTTAGTATGCAAGAAAAATTTAATAGCCTCATTTACTTGATCGAATTCTTTGACTTCGTTTACCTGGCTGTGGCGGAAAGATTTGACCGACAATTTTTCTTTGTTAATGCCGGTGTCATAATAAACAATAATATTTTCTGAAAATATTTCATTTATAATTTGCGTACTTATTTTTTGTGCATGCATGCCGGGTGAATTCTCTTTTCTCAACCTAATTTCATTTAATATCTCTTTACCAAGGATAGGAAAGTTTTTTTTTACTTCGGACAGGTAATCTGTTTCATTTGCCAAATCAAATTGTATCTCATTTTTTGCGGAGATGAAATTTGTTCTATTTATTTCGGCTTGAAGTTCAGCAAAAGAACTACTTTCAATTTTCTTAAAGCCTTCTTCATGTCCTGAACTATCAATTAACAAAATATTTGAAAGCTTACCTCTAATGAAAAAATAAACCGCGGCAGATTCTAAGTTTATTCTGATAATTCTATCGTTGTCGGATATTTCAAATGAAATTATTCGGGAAGGTAGGTATGACTTAAAAAAATCTATCGTATTCTTTTTCGCCCTTGAATAGCTATCACGGGCAAGCATAAATTCGAAATTAGGAGATGTTGATATCTCGATAAACTTTTTATCACCGTGCTTATCAAGTTCAAAAACAAGTTTCTCTTTTTCCTGAGTAAAGACAGTGCGGACAGTATAGTCCTTATAGAGAGAGTTATTTTCAACAATAAGCCGATTTAGAATAAAGTAATTCTTAAACATTATGAATACAAATTAAGTAAAGATAAGCTTAAATATAAAATACATCCCGGCGATAATAACGGATAAGATAATTTTAATAAGTGAAATAAAATATTTTTACTTCTTATATGAGAATGTTCTAGATGGTTAATACTATTAAATTATTTGCAGACTGTTTATGAAATATTCTAAACAGCCTGCAAATACAGATACAAGAGACAAGAGCTAACTTTTGGAGCCGGTTCTTTCAATCACAATACTGTCAAGCGATTTGATCCGCATGAAGATAAAAATACCGCCGATGAAAGCGGCAACAGTAAGGACGACAAAGAACATAGATTTATCAGTGAAGTTATCCCAGTAGCTCGCCATGATTCCCGCAGCTTTTCCACCAAGGGAAGTAGAAAGGAACCATCCTCCCATCATTAAAGCAGTTGTTCTTGGCGGAGAAAGTTTGGAGACAAGTGAAAGTCCTATCGGACTTAAGAATAATTCACTTATCGTAAAGACAAAATAAGTTATGAAAAGCCATATTGCGCCGGTCTTAAATGTGTAAACAGAAGGTACAGACATAATTGCAAAAACCATCACAAGGGAAGATAAGCCCGATATAAATAACGCCAGTCCAAACTTAGACATTGTGGATGGTTCTTTCCCGCGCCTGGCGAGCCACGCAAACATGCCAACAAGAATTGGAGTCAAAGCGATTATGAAAAACGGATTTATAGATTGGAACAATTCCGCATTAACCAGCCTTATATTTTCTCCTTTTTGCGGCCATTGGCTTTTAGGAAGATTATCAAAATATGGATCCGGACCCTGGGTCATAACCTGATTTCCCTTTGCGTCAAGAACAGGTCTAAAATATTTATCAAGCTTCGGAACTTCACGTGCTGTTGTGTTGGCATTTTGAAGCATATCAATCTTGGAGGCAGCGCCTTCAAGCACTGAAGGTATTTGCCTATTAGTATAAGTTTGAGCCCAGATTGTTAAGCCGGTAGCATTTTGGTTATAAATCGTCCAAAAGATAATTGAGATTGTAAAAATAAAAAGCAGGGCGCCGATACTTTTCTTATCCTGACCTCTTGCTTTTACCCAAAGCGAAACATAAAAAGATATTACCGGTACGCAAGCAAAGATAAATGCATCGTTAGAGTTTGAACCGAATAAATTGCCTGGGATTAACCATCCAATTATTGCAAAGATGATAGCGGGCAGGAAAACGTACAGAAAAATTTTAAACATAGGCATGTCTTCTTTTTCCATCGGCTTCTTTACATCCGCAAACTTTACGTGCTTTAAGCCCGATGTAAGCCAGATAAGACCAAAAACTAATCCAACTCCGGCGGCGGCAAAAGCATAGCCCCAGCCATAAACATTGCGCATATAGGCTGCAACAAAATTACAAACAAGAGCACCGACATTAATTCCCATATAAAAAATATTATACGCGGAATCTTTTAAGGGCTTTAGTTCCTCCTTATTATAAATAATACCAAGTATTGTACTGATATTGGGCTTAAAGAAACCGTTGCCCACTATTATAAGACCGAGGGAAATAAAAAGAGCGGTATTACCTGGGAAAGCCAAGCCAAAATATCCCGCCGCCATTAAAGAGCCGCCGACATAAATCGACTTCAAATATCCCCAATATCGATCAGCAACGAGACCGCCTATAAAAGGAGTAAGGTAGACCAGAGCAATAAAGGAGCCTACAATATCTGCGGCAGTGCTAACATCAAAGCCTTTGCCACCGGTTGTAGAATCCGTTAAATAGAGAAGAAGAATTCCAACCATTAAGTAGTAACCAAAGCGTTCCCACATTTCGGTGAAGAAGAGGACGTATAGCCCTTTCGGATGCTTCTTGAACATTAAAAACCTCGTAATTTTTTTTAACAATAATTGGGGGTAAAAATATAGCAATATTTTTTCTTTTCATAATTAAAATCTATTTGATGTAGATGAAGAAGGCATTACTATATCTTAGAATTTATTTTAACCGAGGCGAATTAAAATTATTTTTTGTGTTACGAAGTATTTATTTTTGCGCACATGGAATACACACTGAATAATACAGGCGTTTATGCTTCGCTTAAGATAAAAGACTTTCGCTGGTTCGTAGCGGCGCGTTTTACATTAACATTCGCCATCCAGATGCAGTCTGTTATTGTCGGATGGCAAATTTACCAGCTAACGCACGACGCCCTTTCATTGGGCTTAATAGGGCTTTCAGAGGCGATTCCGTTTCTAAGCATTTCATTATTTGCAGGACACGTTGCTGATAAAGTAACAAGAAAGAAAATTATTCTTCTTTCCAACGCAGCTTACATTTTCAGCGCAGCCGCACTCTTATTGGTTTCAACTTCGTTTAAAATTATTCTTTCTCTTCACGGAGCATTTCCTATCTATTTAATAATTATTGTTTCCGGATTAACCCGCGGATTTATGTCGCCCGCGCAGGGAGCTTTTGTAGCACAACTTGTACCACGGGAATTATTCGGCAACGCATCTACATGGAACAGTCTTGCATGGCAGACCGCCGAAGTAGCAGGTCCGGCTACTGGCGGACTTATTTACGGATTTTTCGGCGTTGGGAGCGCATATATTGTTGTTGCTGTAATGAGCATTATAGGACTAATCTTTTTTACCTTTGTAAAAAGCAAACCGTTGCCCGAAAGAAAATCAAATGAAACTATCTGGCAAAGTCTTTCACAAGGATTGAGATTTGTTTTTAAGGATCAACTAATACTAAGCGCAATAACACTTGATATGTTTGCCGTATTTTTCGGCGGGGCAGTATCGGTGCTACCGATATTTGCCGATAGAGTTTTACATACGGGCGCTAAAGGTTTGGGACTGCTTCGCGCTTCTCCGGCAGTAGGTGAAATCATTATGTCGATCATTCAAGTCAACAAGCCAATGTTTAAAAATGCAGGCCGCAATCTTTTAACTTGTGTATTCGGATTCGGTGTTTCGATCATTCTTTTCGCTATATCAAAAAATTTCTATCTATCTTTATTCCTTTTGCTGGTAAGCGGACTCTTTGATAACGTAAGCGTAATCATACGCGCGACTATAATTCAATTATTCACACCTGATGAAATGCGCGGAAGAGTTTCGGCGGTTAACGGAATTTTTATAGGCTCATCAAATGAGCTAGGATCATTTGAATCCGGTTTAGCGGCAAAACTGATGGGCTTAGTTCCTTCTGTTATTTTCGGAGGAACAATGACGTTAATTGTTGTGGGCGCAATTAGAAGCTTTGCTCCGAAATTAAAAAAGCTGCATATGTAAATTTTGCTTATTCATTTCTTAATAAAGGAAACTTGTCATTCGAAATATTTTTGCTTGAAAAACAGTTTGATAAAAATATTTAAGCGCGAATTGAAACTATAAGAATTTTTTTAGCAATTTCATCGCAGTATAAATTCTTTATGTTACACCTTCCCGACAGAACTTAAAAAAGTACCGACAGAATTTTACTTGAATAATTGTGACTCTTATCATTTTAATGTTTTACAAACCTAACTATGTTCGGCGTGTGATGGTAAAATATTTACACACATGTTTATTATGAGGTAATAAATATACAAAGGGAACGGTGACTGAGGCTGGGATTCTGCTTAAACTATAAATAAAAACTATTGTATAAATCTTAATACATAGAATATTATTTATGATACTATCCTATTCAATTTACACGGTATATTCATATACATTCCTTGTTGAGGGAGTAACTCTATTATATTAAATGTTAGAGGGTAAGCTGCAGCTTTATAAATTATGCTAAAATTATTTCTCGTACTTTTAAACAAAATTTAAATTGATAGTAGGCTGAATAACTTATAACGGTAATACTAAGCAGGTCCTTATGAAAATAAAACTTTTCTTTGTTACGGTTTTCATTTTAATATTCTGCAATAATACTTTTTCTCAGGTCCCATGGCGGGTAACATTAACTTTAAATCCTTTTCCTTCACCATACATTAATGACTGGCAGACAAACCCGTCGTCTTTAGGCTCATTATCGATTTTCAAAGATTCTCGAACGCCGACTCAGATAACTCTTCATGTTACTATTACACTTGCCGGAGCCGGAGAAGTATTTTCCGGAACAAGTTCACCGATAGCAATTCCGGCTGTTACAAATTATCTAATCGACAATACTAAAATAATGAGGATTAATAATCCTTCATTTCCTAACAGCGACCTAAAAACAAAATCAATTCAAAGCGGAAGGCTGCCGGAAGGCGAGTACATGATTTGCATAAATGTTTTGGATCAGAACGGCGGAATGCTCGCAACTAATGTATGCGGAAATTTTACTATTGTTTATCCGGAGCCGCCTCATCTTGTTTATCCTTCGAATGGTGATTCACTTGAAGCAATAAATAAATATCCAACATTTCAGTGGACGCCGGTATTTGTGCCGCCGGCTTATATAATAAAATATTCTTTAAAGATTGCTGAAATACTTCCCGGTCAAACGCCGGACCAAGCGTTGGCGGCAAATGTTCCTCAGTATAAAAACGATAACCTGACTGCGTCGACTCTTGTTTATCCAATTGATGCTCTGCCGCTTGAACCGGGAAAAGTTTATGCATGGCAGGTTCAAGCAGTTGATCAAAATGGACTGCCGCCAACACAGAATCAAGGCAAGAGCGAGATATGGACTTTTTCGATGAAGAAAAATTTTATCTTAATCACGCCGCCGATTAAGATTACTCCGCCGCTTCATCCTTCGCTTAATATTTTTGCTACAAGCACTGTTAAAGGACAATTAACAGGAACATATACTCCGCCAAGCAACCGGATTACAATTCATTTAAATGGCTCATCAAACGAAGGCTGGGCGCTTGGAAATGTAACAGTGAAGCTGGTTGTAAAATATGTCTTGATTCAGCCGGGATTCCATTTCGTGCAAGGTGCCGAAAGAGAAGTGCCTCGCTATAAGCTGCCATCCGATCAAAAATATGACGATGCCGACCAGGTTGTTGGTGTAACCACAACAGACGCACAGGGAAATTTTTCTTTTTCATTTTTGAATACAGACAGCACAGGGTTAATTCAAAAGAATATGACGGTTGATTTTGAAGGCGGTGAATTTCATGATTACTTCACCGGCGATTTGGACAGAGTATTTAAGTTGATTGTTGAGAGTCCGTACTACTGCAGTCCGGATGAAGACATTATCTGCCAGCCGTGGCAGACGGATGATGTCGGAACTTTATCTGCTCTTGCAAGATCATATCAGCTTAAAGTAACAGTTCTGCCAGGCGCATACCAGGCTGCAAGTCAAATTACTCAAGGTCCATTAAGCGGTGTTAATGTTTTTATTCTTAGACAAAGCAGACCGCAGGATGTTCCGGATAATGAAGGTTACCCAAGTCCTCCAAGCGCGGAATCATTTTTCGGAGTAAGCATCATAGCTGTTGCCACTTCAGATCAAAACGGTGTTGTCACGTTCAGCAATTTGTTTAAGAACATAGGTCCGAATGACACTTACTACATTTATGCTGCATCCGATCCTAAGAGCGATAAAAATTATATCAGCCTGATGATGCCAATTCAGTTTGATTATCAATTTCATTGGGGACAGAAGTCAAATTACCAGTTAAGTCCGCAGGCTGCATACGATGGCGACCAAGCAGTCTATAATAAAGATTATTTAATTCCGACTGTTTCATATACACAAACAATGTTCCCGCTACAACCGAGAGTTGCTGGAACAATTTACAGATCGGATAATCCTAACGAACCGGTTTGGGGCGCGAATGTTCAGCTTTTGAAATATGCTTTATTCTTTTGGGACCAAGAGCAAGCAATGTTCAGCCTGAGCGATGGTTCTTTTAGTTTTAATAATTTGCCTTTGCTATACGATGCTAACGGAAATCTAAGCGGACCAATTAGAGGATTGCAAGTTACGAAGTATGGATTCAAAGATTATACGGCGGCGGTGAACAACGGCAGTCCTTTGAAACTTGGTCAGCAAGTTTATTTTGATAAAATTCTTTTGGACCCCGCGGCAAAAGTTCATGGCGAAGTTGCCGATGAAAACGGAAATCCGGTCAAAGCGAAAGTAACTTTAGGCGACGGCGCCACTGTTGATGCCAGCTGGTATTTCTCTTTTAGAAATTTCAAGTTTCAAAATACTGCTTCGACATTTTCTACGCCGGCTGTTCTTGGTAATCAAATGATAATTATTGATCCAACGCCGTACGACCAATCTTATTTTCCGGATACTGAGTATGTGAATGTAACTCAAGACGGACAGGATCTTGGAACTTTTATAGTTAGGAAGAAACTGCATCGAATAAGAATAATAGTTTCTTCCGGAACAAGACCGGAAATTGAGCACGGGAAAAAAATATCTGTACCGTTTATGCTGCAATCGGCACAAGTTGAAATAGAGAACATAGGAAAGCTTTACACAGATAGTTATGGCACGGCAGAAACAACTTTCGTCAACGCAAATCAAAATTATAAGATAATTGTTACGGGACCTGAAGGCGGGGATTTTGTTCCGCGAGTTGTAACGGTTAACAATCCGGAAACAAAGTACTGGACCGATATAACGGTTGATCTTCAAAGAGCTGCGCACATTTCGGGCTTTGTTTATGCGGGTGAAACGCCGATTCCCGGCGCGCATGTTTATTTGAACCAGCAGCAGTCGCCGGATCTTCCGCCGATAGAAACATATACGGACAACAATGGGCATTATATTCTTCACAATATTCCGCCGCAAAGGAATGCAGTATTCAATGCGGCGAAATCATCTTCAAATTATGTAGGCGATACTAAGACGATTTCAAAATTTACATTGTTTAGCAAGGACACCGTCAATTTTAATTTGAAGGTCTACGGCAATATGGATTTGACAAAGCTGCTCAACATTCCGATTGAGGTAACGAAGCTGGATTCATCTTCTCAAGGTGTCAGCATCAGCGGAAATTTTATTCATCTGCCGGCAAATAATATTTTTCAAATTGCAGACACATCAACATCAATTACATTCAGCAACGTAGCAATTGTTCCTGGAAATCAGAAGAATAACAGCGGAGTTCCATTTGCCGAACCGAAAAATCTTCCGGTGCAGACGAACTTAAATTCTCTTGAGTTGAAGATGTACGGGAATCTGATTGTCTATCAGGAAGATAAATCTAATGGCATCGAAGTAAATGACGATGGAAACGGGAACGGAATAATTCAGAATAAAACTTACATCAGCGCGGTTTCTTTTTCCGGCGATCCATCTTTTTCAAATATAGAATTTCCTAACGATAGACTTTATTTGAATATCAAAGGTGAATCAGACTCTCAGCAGAAATTAATCATTCCGGTAATAACTGCCGGTGGAAATATTTCTGCTTCGAGTGGATTTAATCTGTCAGATAATTCCGGCGCATCGTTGAATTACTCTCTGTTTGGATTTAACGCTGTTGCGGATTCAAGTCAATCTTATGTTTTTGGAGATACGGTAAGGCTTGCGACAGTTCTTCACAGCAATATTGATCATGTAACTCCGGCGGATATAAATCTATCAATCGGAGATATAGTTCTTCACAGCAATAAATTTGAATCGATAAACAGTACAAAGCCGATTTCAATCCCGCTGGAAAATTGGAATCTTCAAAGCAGCAACTGGTCGATTAACCAGCAAGGCGGTTTTACAATCAATCAAGGAACGCTTGCGACAGGTTCGGTTAATATTCCTTTTTCCGGTTTGCAGATTACACCGACAGAATTAAAGTACGGTACATTTCAAACTGCGTCTATGAATCTGGCAGGCATGATTCCTTTGACAGTTACAGGTAAAGCATATTTCGGATACGACCAAGGCAAAGGGCATTGGTCTGTTTCAATTGCGCCGCAGATGAATTCATCTTACAGCGCTTACATAACAAATCTGCCGGGATTAAATCCGAATGACAAAGTTCAAATAAATAATTTTTATCTGCTCAGCAATGGGGACAACGGCTTTACGATTGACGGTAACTCTCCATCGATTACCTTTTACAAAGTCGGAAAATTTCAGCCGACAATGATGAATGTTCATTCTAATTACGTTCACATCCCGGGAACGATGGACTTGCAGATGCCTTCTGTAGGCGCTCAAAGCTGTGCAATCGATTATTTAAATCAGAATGGACAGCCCGCATTTAAGCTTCAAACTTTTCCATTCACATTTAGCGTAAACGGCGTTGACCTTGCCTTTCCGGCAAATCAGTTAAACCCGGAAACTTTTGATGACTCAGGCTTCAAAGCGAGAGGAACCGTTTCGGAATCGGGAAAGTTTACTTTTAACGTTGATCTTTACAGAACGGCAGACTCAACTTCAATCTGGATTGAGCCGAATCAGCAGCTTAATATCACTCAATCCGGTTCAACAAAATTGCTGAACATTGCCGGCGCGATGCATGTCCAAAATAATTCTTGGGAACATCTTTGGTTTGCCGGCGACTTGACAGGCGCTAACGGTGCAAGCGGACGATTAACTTTCACAGTCTACGGCGACATAGTTGCAAACAACCAGCAGCTTGGAGTAAAAAACATAAGCACTCCTTTTGGCGATTTAAATGTCACTTATGATTTTGTAAATCATGTTCTTGAAGGAACGCTTCACATCGATAAAGATTTATCGGGAAGCGCTCACGTTACCGGGGATGCAAATTCAATTGTTGACGAAGACGGCTGGTACTTTGTTGCCGGTGCCGCATTAACTATGAGCAATCCTCATATCGACGGGAACGCAGCAATAGTTTTCGGCAACCACCCGATGACGGATAATATAAAACAGACTGTCGAAAAGTATTCCTGGATTTACCAGAACCAGGGAAATCTTCCGTCGAGTTTTCCTTCAACTGTAAGCGGGTTTTATTTTGAAGGAGCTTTAAGTCTTCCAATTCCTCTCATACCAAGCTTCGATTTTAATTTCGGTTTAGTCTCGGCACACTTGTGGACAAACGTCGGCGGAGACATTCGTCTTGCAATATTGTTTTCCGGAAACGGAAATACTTACGATGCAGGCGTAGATGTCTTTGCAGATGTAGGCGCCGGGATCGGCGCTTCGATTGGAATTGCATGCGGCGGAATGAGCGCAGAAGTTCTTGCCGATGTCGGTTTGGAAGGTCAATACCAAAGCAACGGGAATTGGTACGTTGACGGAGATGCATCTTTAACTTTGAAAGGCTCGACTTATGCAGGCTGGGGCGTTTGCGATGCGAACTGCGGCGGCAGCCTCTGCAATAAAAGCACCGAAGATGCGAGCATTCAAATCGGCGTTAAAGGACACTACGGAACAGACACTCAATATATCCAAGTTTACTTTAAGTGAGAGCTAAAGTATGAAGATTGCTAAAATCATATTCGTTATTTTATTATTCACACTGACATGCACAATAAAAATATTTTCGCAGCAAGGCAGCACTTTTGCGGCAGCGGGTGAAAAGGGAATTTATGTTGCTCTGGGAATTTCTCTGCCATCCAAAACTCATCCGGTTGATAATGCGGTCGGTTATAGAATCGAACGTCGCGGAAGAAATGAATCAACCTGGACAAAATTAGCTGATGTCAGTTCGCCGGAGAGCCTTGATGAATTCAAATCAAGGTTGGAGAAATTCAATAATATAATTCCGGTGCCGCTTCCGTTAGACCAGGTTCCAGTAAATGATTTGTGGAATAAAATTTCGGCTTACGGAAACGCCGACTCGCTGAAATTTTGGTCAGGAGTTTTATGTGTAAGACTTGCTGCCGGTATGATGTATCTGGATTCAACTGTTTCGAGCGGCGGTGTTTATACTTATAGAGTTTCGAAGATTGATGCATCCGGAAATTCTTTTGAGCCTTTAATTTCAAATGTTGAAAAATTTCCGGCGAATGTTTCTCTTTCAAAGCCGCATATTGAATTTAAAACAGCCGGTGAGAAAACAATACTGCTAAGATGGAACGGCGGCACTGGAAAGTCCCCGGCTTATTTCAGAGCTTACCGCCAGGATAATTTGAAAGGTGACTTCACTTTGATAAATCCGCTAAAGCTGATTACGGCGAAGCAGGATTCGACATTCTTAATTGTGCAAGATACTCTTATTTCGCCGTTACAGCTTTATAAATATTTTGTAGTTACCTTAGATTATTTCGGAAACACCGATGCAGTTTCCGACACCGTTCTTGTTGGCAGCTACGATTTTAGAAATGTGCCTTTCCCGGATCAGTTACATTCAGAAAGCTCATCTTCATTAAATGCAATTAGAATATCTTGGAGATTAGAAGACCCAAGGTTAGTTCGCAATCTGTCTTTATATAAAAGCGCAGACTTTGATACCGGCTTCGTAAAAATTGAAGACCTTTCACCTTCGGATACTTTTTTTGTCGATCAGCAGGTTCTGCCGATGAAGAAATATTTTTATTATCTCGTTATGCACGGTCCGCTTGGTGAAGTTTCTCCGCCGAGCGCAAAAGTATTTGGAATGCTGAGAAGTACTATTAAGCCGGTTCCGCCAAATATTTTTAAGAGCGAAGGAACTAATAACGGTGTTCGTTTGGAAATTTTTGACTCTGATAAATTGCTGCTTGGTTACCGCGTTTATCGAAGCAACGGTTTCAACTCGACGCTTCAATTGATTTCTAATTTAGTTCCGTACCATGATTCGATGACGGTCTATACAGATACGAGCAGTTTGCTTCAAGGAGATAGAATTTATCTTTATGCTGTCCGAGCTGAAAATTCAAGTCATGTCGTAAGCGATTTTTCGGATACTGTCAGCGTGCGTCCGCATAAACCAACAACTCCTCCGACTCCGATGAACTTGACGGCATATTATTCCGGAAATCATGTGCAGCTATACTGGGATGATTTGCAGCCGGTGGATGGCGCTTTGCGCGGCTATTACGTTTACAGGCGTGAACTCAACCAAAGTGAAAATGAAACTTCAGAGTACCGGAAGCTTGTTGATACACTTTTGAATGAACACACAAATAGATTTGCAGACACAACCGCAGTTGAAGGAAATTCATATGAATATGCAATTCAAGCTATCGACATTTTCGGCGGTAAAAGTGAGTTGAGTTCGTCAGCAAAAATTTTTTTGTCTATTCCTCTGCCAATTGCGCCGGGAGGTTTGCGGGCAGAAAACAATTCTAACAGCATTTTAATAACCTGGGATGAAACTATTCAGAACAGATTAGCAGGATATAGAATTTACAGATATGTACGCGGTACAAATCCGATAATTGTCGGTCAGATTAACAATGTTAAAGAATTGAGTTTTACTGATTCAACTGTTAGAAAAGGAAATTTGTATTTCTATTTCATAACCAGCGTAAACAATGGCGGCAAGGAAAGCAAGCCAAGTGAAGAAGTATTAATCAGATTCTAACGGAGTGAGATTGAAAGTGTTGAGAAAAAATTTTGGCGGAATTGTTCTTCTTTCCATTTTCATTTCTGTTTTTCTAAGCAACCGGGAAGTAAAAGCTCAATCGCAAACTTCTGCCGATTCAAGTCAAACATTTTTAGAGAAGAATATTAAGCTTTCCGGCGATGTTGGAGCGTACGGAGAGTTGTACAGCATTTCAGGACAAGAAAGAAGACGTCCGCCATCGACCGGCATGATTTATTTTAGACCGACTTTGGATTTGTTCAACGCTGTTTCGCTCTCGTTTGATTTTTTGATTTCAACCGAAGGCAGCTACACAAGGCAAAATATAAATCAATTCGGATTGAATCCAAACTGGAGCTGGGGGAAAGCTCATCTTGGAGATTTTACGGAAAAGTTTTCCGACTTCACATTAAATGGAATTTTAATCCGCGGCGCAGGAGTTTCAATTTATTCAGGCTGGTTAAATTTTTCTATCGTTGGAGGATTTACACGCAGGTCTGTTCCCGGTGGCGCATATAACGGAAGCTTTGATAGATATTTATTCGGAACTAAGATCGGAGTCGGGCATGAGTCCGGCTCATATTTTAATTTGATGTTTCTAAGAGTTCGTGATAATCCTTCTTCTTTGCCTTCGCCTTCTCCGACTGTTACTGTCCTGTCACCAAACGGAGGCGACGTTTGGCAAATAGGAACGATTCAAACAATACAATGGACTTCGTCAAATCTAACAAGCAGTGTTAAGATTGAGCTTTCGCGCGACGGAGGAAATACCTATCAATTGTTATTTTCAAATCAGCCAAACGCAGGCTCCGTTAGCTGGACAGTTACCGGGACAGAAACTTTTCAAGCATTAATAAAAATAACGAGCATGACCGATTCTACTGTAACTGATGTTAGCGATGCGCCGTTTACTATCGGCTCGAATGTTACTGTACAACAAGGAACAACTACGCCGACGGTTGTAAATCCATTTGCCGTTACGCCGCAGGAAAATATGGTTGCAGGCGCAAACTGGCAGCTAAAATTTCTTGATGATAAGCTCACCTGGCATTCCGAAATGGCCGGAAGTGTTTATTCAAAAGATATGCGGGCAAATGTTTTGAATACTGATTCGGTAAATGTCCCAGGCTTCATTACCGGAATTTATACTCCGCGTATCGGTACCAACGTTGATTATGCTTTGCAGTCGGATTTGAATTACCACTCGCAAATATTCAATGCAAAGTTTGCATACAAACTGATTGGTCCGGGTTATAATTCTCTCGGCTTATCTTATCTGATTAATGACCAGCAGGAATTCTCCGCTATGACTTCATTTAATCTTTCAGGATATTTTTTGAATTTTAATTGGGCAAGATTTAATGATAACCTCATCAACCAAAAATTATTTACGACCGTGAGAAACCAGTTTAATATCTCTGTGAACGGAATGATAACTTCTTTCTGGAGCGGCAGCATAATGACGAGTATACTTGGAATGAGCAACAACTCGAACAACGATACTACGCAAATAAATTTTTCTACTTTTGTTCTTGGTACAAATCATTCTTTTATGTTTCAGCCGGCTTCAGTTTTAAGAAGCATCAACGTGAATTATACTTACCAGAATTCCGGCGACAATTCTCCGCTGAGAACAAATACACATTCAACGACCAACAGCGCGAACCTTGGGTTTTCATTCGGGCTTCTTCAAAATCTTTCCCTAACGGCATCTGGAGGTTTAGTCAGTTCTGTCTTTGCCGATACGATGACAACTACAACTCAAATTTATTCTCTCGGTGTTCAGCATCTTGCCATCAACAACCGTCTGACAACCGCGCTGACCTTTTCCGCTTCATTAAACGACGGAAGCAATTCTATGAATACAAGGTTGTTCAGCAGCTATCAAATTACTAATCAAGATATGATAACAATTTCTTTATTGTCGAATAATTTCCGCGGCAGTTTATTAACCGGAGGAAGCTTTGATGAATACATTGCCTCGCTGATGATTTCACATCGCTTCTAAGAATCAAATTCTTTTTCAGATTTGGTTTAAGATAATTTTCTATATTTTAGAATTAAATAAAAACTATCATATAATTAGGAGGAAGATTTTTGTGAAATATCTACCAATACTTATCCTTATATTATTTGTTGGGTGCGAGCAGAACTCGAATAATGTTATATCAAACACTAACCAGAATCAGCCTGTAATTATTAATTTCGGAGTTATGCAAAACTTATATTATTTCGTTCCGGACAGCACGCAGGTTCTTTTTTATGCTGTGAATAATTCCGGTTGTACTGTTAGATTATTGCCAATTGATACGGCGGGAATATTCATTCTTCAACTGCAAACAAGTAAAGGCTGGACTGACATCAAACAAATTATAGAACAGGACAGCTCTTACTTGAGTCTGCAAAAAGGACAAACTTACTACGATTCACTTTTGATTCCTGAGCCCGGCACTTACAGGATAAAAGCGTTAACATCAAAGATTTGCGACAGCAGCGATTATCCCGATACATTGTTCTCAAAAGAATTTTATGTTTTAAACCCGAATATTAGATGAGCTTGCAGAATACGATTAATGTTTCAAATTTATTGAAACTTTAATTTGTCTTTTATATCTTGTAGATAAAGAAAATGTCTTCTAAACTGTTTAGAATAAAATTTTCTTAAAGTAAGTACTAAACAATCTATTTTCATACAAATTTTCGCGGGAGTAATTTTAAGGACAATCTTGCGGAAGATAAAATTAGAAATGGAGCGTTATGAAAAGCGGGCCTTAACACAAATTCATTTACTGCAGCACGTGAAAAGTAAAATCAAGTAATTCAGATTTTATTTTTACACAATATATCCGGATTAAATATTTATTAAGAAATAGTATTTATTCGAGAGAATTATTAAATTAAATATTATAATCAATAACAATATAATGCGGAGATAGCATGGCATTTTCATTAAATAAAATAATGCTAATCGGCAATCTCGGAAGAGACGCCGAAACAAGATTTACAACTAACAATGTTTCTGTTTCAAGCTTTACTTTGGCTACAACAAATAGTTACAAAGGTAAAGACGGTAACTGGGTAAATGAAACTACGTGGCACAATATTGTAGCCTTTAACTTATCGGATTACTTTAAAGAGAATCTTAAAAAGGGCAGGAAGTTTTACGTCGAAGGAAGATTAACAAAACGTGATTATACCGATAAAGACGGTATAAAAAGGTATGCTACTGACGTAGTTTCGGAAAAATTAATTCCACTTGAAGCGTCCGGTTCAGGCGAAGGCGGCGGAGCATCTTATATAGATGAAAGCAATTCTGCCGGAAGTGTAAATGAACCAGATGTTCATGTAGAAGAAAATAATGATCTTCCGTTCTAATTATTTATTTTAGGAAGTTATTATAGGAACATCTTTAAAGATGTTCCTATATTTTTATGTTTAACAACACAGGATATTTTTATAGTTGTTCTTCCACTGGTATTATAAATTAATATTATTAGTCATTTTCTTTTTTCTCTCGGCTTTTTTTTCAAGCTCAGAGATAGCACTGTTTTCTTTAGACCGGAAGAAGATAAAGAACAGGTTGTCATCAAATCCGATTATAAGCCGGTATTTGCTCAATCTTCTTGATCATCCGAGGAGATTGTTGGTAACAATCTTAATAGGGAATACAATTGTAAATGTCGGCGCTTCAATTTCTGCAGTGTCTCTCGCTCTTGATTACTCTGCTGTTTCCACGCTTTCCGCAAATTTAATTTTAACAATTGAAATAATATTATTAACAGCATTAATAGTAATCTTCGGAGAATTGATCCCAAAAGTTTGGGCTTCAAAAAACCCTTTGCTGCTGGCTAAAGTTGTTGCAATCCCGTTGTACTGGACCAGCGTAGTTTTGTTCCCGGTTGCAGAAACAATTACAGAGTTGATTAAGCTTTCGGTTTCTAAATTAAAGTTTGACAAAAGGAAGTCGGCAATTTTGCCGGAAGAGATCAGCGATCTTGCAAATATAAGTCAGGAAAGAGGAACAATTGAAGAGGAAGAGCAGGGACTTATAAACAGCATTGTAAGCCTTAAATCAGTTACGGTTCAGGAAATAATGACGCCGCGCGTAGATATTATTTCCTCGGATGTAGAAACTAATTTCAATGAACTTCTTGAAATCATTACATCCACAGGACACAGCCGCATCCCGCTCTATGAAAACGATCTTGATAATATAACGGGCTTTATTTATGCAAAGGATATTCTTCCTTACTTAAAAAATGATGAGCTGAAAAAACAAACCCCGATAAAAAAAATATTACGTAAAGCTATGTTTATTCCGGGAACAAAAAAGATCAACGATCTGATGTACGAATTCCAGGAGAAAAAAATGCACATCGCTATTGTTGTGGACGAATACGGTGGAACCGCCGGCTTAATTACTATGGAAGATATTCTCGAAGAAATTGTGGGCGAAATTAGAGATGAATCTGATCAGGAGGAAACACCTTACACAAAGCTTAATGACTCAAACTATATTGCGCTTGGCAAGATTCCCGTTGATGAATTAAATGAAATACTTGAATCGGATTTTTCTTCGGAAGATGAAGATTATGAAACACTAGGCGGATTAGTGCTGAACAATGCCGGTCATATACCGAAAGAAGGTTATTCTTTTGTCTTAAAAAATCATAAGTTTACAGTGAAAGAAGTTGCTAACAAAAGAATTAAAAAAGTTCAGATAGAAAAACTTCCGGTAGAAAATAACGAATGAAAAAAGGCTGCTTTGTTAAATCAATAATTATCTTAACTATCGTTGTAGCAGTAATCGCATACATAGTAAGACACAGGTTCAACGAATTGATCTTAATTCCAGGAAGATATTTTATCAGTAAAGGTCTTAATGAAAATGTTGATTATCTAAAGCCGTCGCCTGAGAAAGATTCGCTTAAAGTTTTAATTCGTGATTATGTAACCGGGCTTAAAAATTTAAATAAAACTTCGAGCAAAACCATTGAAGCTTTTGCAGACTCATTGAAATTTATTTTAAGAGACAGCGTTATCAGTCAGGATGAATTGCAACAGGTTAAAGAAATTATTAAACGTCAAACAGAAAAATGAAAGATCAAAGAAAAACCGAGATTAAAGTCGGGCTATTATTTGTTATTGGTGTAATCCTTTTTATCTGGATTCTTGGGTGGGCAAAAAACCTAAGCTTAGCCTCCAAAGAAAAATCCTTAACGGTAAGATTTAACAATGTTGCCGGGCTTGAAGTAGGTGACAACGTTACGATCAACGGGGTCCGCAAAGGTCACGTTGAAGATATATCAGGCAAAGATGATTATGTGCTGGTAAAGCTGCTGCTTGACAATGATGTAGATTTAAGAAAGGACGCAAAGTTTGCAATATCGATGACGGATTTGATGGGCGGGAAGAAGGTTGACATTTCACCGGGAGTTTCCGCTGAACAGCTTAATTATCAGCACATCCAAGATGGCACTTTCTATGCGGATGTCGCATCAGTAATGTCAATGCTCGGTTCTTCCCAGGATGATCTGCTTGAAACTATTAAAGATGTTAAAATAACGCTGAACTCCTTGAATAAATATTTAACGGACCAGCAATTAAATGAAGATATTAAATCGTCAGTCTCAAATTTAAGCGAACTTACTAAAAAGCTTAATGTAATGATAGACGAAAATAGAGAAAGCGTAAAGAAACTTACCGCAAACAGTGTCGAACTTACTAATGACGCAAAAGATTTTATAGCGAATAATAAATCGGATATGTCGCAAACGATTAAGGAAGCGGTTGAGGTTTTAAAGAACACGGATTCCTTAGTTGTAAAAGTAAACAGCTTGGCGGACGAAATTAAGAATAAGCAAAATAACATCGGTAAAGTTTTATACGACGAAAAGGTTTATAATAATCTGACCGAATCACTTCAACAAGTAAATGAGCTTACAAAAATTATAATCAAGCAGTTAAAGGAAAAAGGATTCAAAGTTGATGCAAAAATTGATCTTTTTTAATAAAATTATTTTCTGCATCTTACTTTCAATAATATTTTCGGCTGCGAAATTAAGTGCTGTTGAATTGAAAGAAGCCGCAGGAAAAAACGGGATGGTTGTTTCCGCCAATGCTATAGCAACTAAAGTCGGGTTAGAAATTTTGAAGAAAGGCGGAAACTCAATAGATGCCGCAGTAGCAGTAGGTTTTGCTTTGGCTGTTACATATCCATATGCTGGTAATATAGGCGGCGGAGGATTTATGGTCATTCATTTAAAGGACGGTAAAAACACAACCATCGATTTCAGGGAAAAAGCTCCTCTTAAAGCAACAAAAAATATGTTCCTTGACAAGAACGGAAACTTCAATCCAAAACTTAGTCAAGAGGGCGTAACATCCGCGGGAGTACCGGGAAGTGTTGCGGGACTTATTTACGCTTTAAATAAATACGGCACGATGAAGTTAGCCGATGTAATTCAGCCTGCAATCGATCTTGCACAAAACGGTTTTAAGCTTGATTACGGCACTGCCGAGTCTTTCATGAACACTCTGCATGATTTTAAAAAATATCCCTCGTCATACAAAATATTTTCCGATAAAGGCTATCCTTATAAAACCGGAGATATTTTTAAGCAGGAAGATTTAGCAAAGACTTTGGAATTAATTAAAGAAAAAGGTAGAGACGGATTTTACGAGGGAAAGACTGCTGAACTTCTTGTAAAAGAGATTCGATCTTTGGGCGGTTATATTACCCAGAAAGATCTGGATGAATACCAGCCTGTAGAAAGAGAACCGGTCTACGGAACTTACCGCGGTTATAAAATTGTTTCCATGCCGCCGCCGAGTTCCGGCGGAATTGCAGTTGTGGAAATGCTGAATGTTCTGGAAAATTTTCATTTTGCTGAATCTGAATGGGGAAGCAGCACATATATTCATGATCTTGTTGAAACGATGAAATATGCTTTCGCAGACAGAACAAAATATTTAGGCGACGCGGATTTTTATCCAGTTCCAGAGAAAGGATTAACCTCAAAGCAATATGCTAAAAGCATTTTTGAAAAAATAGGAGACAAAGCAATTCCAGCCGCTGAAATTAAAGCAGGAAATCCTATTAAGTATAATGAAAGTATGGAAACAACACATTACGATGTTTACGATAAAGATGGAGACGCTGTTTCGGTTACAACAACAATTAATTCTGCATACGGATCTAAGATAGTTGTTGATGGCGCCGGGTTTTTACTTAATAATGAAATGGATGATTTCAGCGCAAAACCAGGAGCACCGAACCAATTCGGATTGCTTGGCAGCGAAGCCAATTCAATCCAGCCGCAAAAACGAATGTTAAGCTCTATGACTCCAACAATCGTCTTAAAAGATGATAAACCTTTTTTAATTATCGGCTCTCCCGGAGGTTCTACAATTATAACAGTTGTGCTGCAAGTAATTTTAAACTGCATCGATTTTCATATGGATATTCAAAAAGCGATTGAAGTGCCGCGAATTCATAATCAATGGCTGCCTGATAGAATTGATTCAGAGCCATTCGGCTTAACATCAGATGTAAAAAATAATTTAATTAAAATGGGATATAAGTTTGGGAAAGAAAGAACTATCGGTTTAGCTGAAGGAATTTTAATTGATCAAAAAAACGGAATTATTTTCGGCTCCTCAGATTCCAGGGGTAACGGTTTGGCAAAAGGATTTTAATAACATCTAAATTGGAAATTATAAAATGGTTTTCGGAATAGGCGTTGATATAATTGAAATCGAAAGAGTAAAAGAAAGTGTCGATAAATACGGCGACCAGTTCTTAAATAAAATTTACACTGAAAAAGAACTCGATTACTGTTTAAGCAAGGTGAGCAAGTACCAGCACCTCGCCGCAAGGTTCGCAGCAAAAGAAGCTGTGTTCAAAGCGATCTCAACAGGATGGAGCAAAGAAATAGGCTGGCACGATATTGAAATTTATAATGAGACTAACGGGATGCCACTTGTAAAATTAAGAAATGGTTTGGAATCATTCTTATCAAACGACAAAAGCTTAAAGATTTCTATGAGCCATTCTAAAGACTACGTTGTTTGCATGGCAATAGTTTATAAAGAAATAAACGACGTGCTTTAGTCAAAAATTTCAAGCTAAGTCAAATTTTTAGAATTATATTGGAAAATCCTCCTCTATTTAACTATATTTTCACATTAAAAATAAACCTTATAGCAAAAAATGCTTTAGGTGAAGATTTATAATTACGTTTGAGAAAGATTACTTTACGATAACTAAAAAGACATTCAATATTTATAATTACGGATCGCTTGGAATTGTTATTGTTTTTATCGTTTTAATGTTGACAAGAGCAGTTCCGCGTTTTGTAAACACATATTTTCTGGCGATAACATTTATTCTTCTTATCGCGAGAATAATTGTAAGAACAATATATTTGAAACAAGGTAAATCTAACACAGGAGGTTGACTTCGAACCGGCTAGAAAAGTTAACGGCAAGTTAAACGCAAAGGTTTTGATTTTAAATCAGAGCTATGAACCATTAACTGTCTGCAATATTAAGAAAGCCATTATTTTAATTTATCTTGGAAAGGCAGAACTTGTAGTTCAAGATAAAAGGAAAGAATTAAGAAGCGTTTCAAGGGCTTATCCATGGCCGAGTATTATAAGGCTCAGTCAATTTATTACTATTCCTTATAAGAAGGTTGTGCTTACCAGGAAAAATATATTAAGAAGAGACGGATACAAATGCTCTTATTGCGGCAGAGGCGATTTGGCTTTAACGATTGACCATATTATTCCCAAATCAAAAGGCGGTTCTGACTCGTGGGAGAATTTAATTTGTGCATGTACTTTTTGTAACAATAAAAAAGGCGATAGAACGCCTGAAGAAGCTAATATGAAGTTGTTGAACAGACCGTTCAAACCAAGCCATATTATGTTTATAAAAAATGTGGTCGGCAAGTTGGACGAAAATTGGAAGCCGTATCTATATCTTTCATGAAATTATTTCTATTAAGCTCTCAAATACGATTCATTTAGCAAAATAATTATGGCAAAAAAAAGAATACTTAGCGGTATGCGCCCTACAGGCAAGCTGCACATAGGGCATTATGTCGGCGCATTAGAGAACTGGATCAATCTTCAAAATGAATTTGAAAATTATCATCTAATAGCCGACTATCATGTGCTTACAACAAAACTTGATACTTCAGAAATTTATCAAGACTCTATTGAAATGGTTATCGACTGGCTTGCGTGCGGATTAGACCCGGCAAAAAGCCCGATGTTCAGACAATCTCAAATTAAAGAGCATACTGAATTAAATTTGATTCTTGCTATGCTGATTACTGTTAACCGGCTTGAAAGAAATCCGACGCTAAAAGACCAGATAAGAGATCTAAATATTGAAAACGTAATTTACGGGCATCTTGGCTATCCGGTGCTTCAATCCGCCGACATACTGCTTTATAAAGGCAATTATGTTCCTGTCGGCGAGGACCAGGTTCCACATGTAGAAATATCAAGAGAAATTGCAAGACGATTCAATTCTAATTATGGTGAAGTTTTCCCGGAGCCTGAGCCGCTGCTAACTAAATTCGCACGACTTCCGGGATTAGATGGAACTTCCAAAATGAGTAAATCGCTCAACAATACAATTCTACTTTCAGACGATGCGGAAACTGTAAAGGCAAAATTGAAAAAAGCCGTTACAGATCCGAAAAAAATTAGGAAAGGCGATCCGGGAAATCCCGATATCTGCCTTGTGTTTTCGTATCATAAAAAATTTAATCCGGATGAAGTTCCCGAAATAGATACAAATTGCAGATCTGGCGCTTTGGGATGTGTTGACTGCAAGATGAGATGCTCAGCAAAGATTTCAAACTTTTTAGCTCCTATTATTGAAAAAAGAAAATATTACGAACAAAGAATTGATACCGTTGTCGAAATACTTCATGACGGAGAAGAGAGAGCGAAAAAAATTGCAGTGGCAACCATGAATGAAGTTCATGAAAAAATGAAGTTAGGCTGACTTTGTATAAAATTAAATTAGATCAGTTTGAAGGACCGCTTGATCTTCTCCTTTTTTTTATCAAAAGAGATGAACTGAATATTTATGATATCCCTATTTCTAAAATCACGAAAGAATTTTTAGATTACGTTAACCTGATAAAAATGCTGGACCTTGAAATTGCCGGGGACTTTATTCTAATGGCGTCGACTTTAATGCATATTAAGGTTAGGATGCTTCTGCCGCGTGAAGTTGATGAAAAGGGAGAAGAGATTGATCCGCGCGCAGAATTAATTCAGGCGCTGCTTGAATATAAAAGATACAAAGAAATGTCTGAGGAACTTTCGTTTTTTGAATCCAACCAGAGGAAAATAAATTACCGGGGGAATTATTCCGAAGATGAAAAAATTTCTCCGCCGGAATATGAAATTCTCTTAAAGAATGTGACTATCTTTGATCTGGCAAAAGCGTTTAAGCATGCTCTTGATGGAGTAAAGCCGGAAGTATTCCATGAAATAAAAAAAATAAATATTTCAATAGAAGAACAAATAAATTTTATTATGGAAAAGCTGGATAAAGAACGGGAACTGCATTTCCTCAGCATGGTAAATGAAATGAGAGAAAAGATTAGAATTGTAATAACATTTATTGCGCTTTTAGAGTTAACAAAAGCCGGCATGATAGGAATTAAAGAGTCACCAAATTTCAATGATTTTGTTTTATTCAAAATAAGCAATGGATAATATTTATTTAAATATAATTGAAGCTTTAATATTTTCTTCTGACGATCCTATTTCATCCGAAGAAATAGTGAAAGCAATAAAAGGCATCGACGGGGAAGAGACGCAAATTCCCGCCGAAGACATAGAACATGCCGCCGAGATATTAAATAAAAAATATGCTGAGCAGAATATTGCTTACCACATTGTAAAAGTTGCGAACGGATTTCTATACGCCACAAAGCCGGAATACGCAAAATATGTCGGTTACTTATCATCTGAAAAGAGCAAGCGCAGGCTAAGCCAGGCAGCGCTCGAAACGCTTGCTATCATTGCTTATAAACAGCCGATAACAAAACCTGAAATTGAATCCATCCGCGGTGTTAATTCGGATTATATCCTGAATACACTGCTTGAAAAAAATCTTGTTGCAATTTCCGGAAGAGCAGAAACAATTGGCAGACCTCTGCTCTATGGTACCACAGATGAATTTCTGAAATATTTTGGTCTTAATAAGTTGAGCGACCTGCCCAAGCCGCGCGAGATAGACGAAATTATGAAGGATGAAGATTTCTTAGAGCAAAGACAAAAAATAATGATGAACATAATTGAAGAAACCCTAGAAAATGAATCAAGCGAAGAACAGAACAGCATCGACGAGGCTTAATAAATTTATTTCGGAAAGCGGGATTTGTTCGCGCCGTAAGGCTGAAGAAATGATTTTGGCAAATCGCGTTACCGTGAATAACAGAGTAGTTACGCAGCTTTTTTTTAAAGTCAATCCGGACAAAGACAAAGTTTTTCTTGATGGAGAACGGATTGCTCCCAAAAGACATATATATTATTTATTAAATAAACCCATGGGCGTTGTAACAACAACTGAAGACGAGAAAAACAGGAAGACTGTTATTGATCTAATTAAAACAAACGAAAAAATATTTCCCGTTGGAAGACTGGACTTTAATACTACCGGAGTGCTGTTACTAACCAACGACGGAGAGTTTTCTAATTTGCTAACGCATCCTAGGAACAGAGTTCCCCGTGAATACGAAGTAAGATTGGACCGTCATCTTACTGATGTCGATATTGACAAACTTCAATCAGGAATTTTTATTGAAGGGAAACGAGGAAGATTTGAAAAAATTTCTTTTACTAGCAGAAACTCGAAAAAGTTTGTAAATGTTGTAGCCACAGAAGGTAGAAATCATTTTGTGAAAAATATGTTTTCAGCATTAAGCTATACAGTGGTTTCGTTAAACAGAATCAGCTTTGCCGGATTCAAGGCGGATATTCCTTTAGGTTCTTACAGGGTTTTATCCAAAGCTGAAATTTCAGGAGTAATAAGCAAGTATGGGCGTTAAATTTTCTTTTGTCGCATTTTTTATTTTAATTCTTTCATTACCGCTTTTTGCGCAGCAGGCAATAAATGATACAATCCCAAAATATTCGTATCAAACATTACCGGAATTTTGGGCGCAAATGGATGACATCTTTAATGATCCAAATTTTAGCAATGCGGAATGGGGAGTCTTAATTCAATCTCTTGAAACAGGCGAATATTTTTACAAGCGCAATGAAGACAAACTTATGATGCCTGCTTCTAATATAAAATTATTCACTACAGCAGCTGGATTGATTCTTCTTGGCAGCGACTATAAATTCAGCACAAATATTTATATGAACGGTAAGCTTGACGGCTCAGTATTGAGGGGTGATCTTGTAATTCAAGGACGCGGCGATCCGACTATTTCCGGCAGATATTATAATGATGATATGTTCAAGATTTATAATGATTGGGCTGATTCGCTTGTGAGGCTTGGTGTTGATGAGATAACGGGAAATATTATCGGCGACGATAATGCATTCGATGAAGTTGGTCTCGGCACTGGCTGGAGCTGGGATTATGAAAGTGAATGGTTCTCCGCGCCTTCAAGTGCAATTTCATTTAATGATAATTGCGTCAACATTGCTGTTTACGTAAATAAAGAGACTAAGCAACCGCAAGTGTCTATTCAACCATTTACGAAATATATTATAATACTAAATAAAGTCTCCACGGTTCCTAATGATTCGGTTACATCAATCAATGTTTATAGAGACATGGGAACAAATATCGTAACTGTCTATGGAACGATAAAAGAAAACTCCGATACTGTTAATACATTTGCAACAGTAAATAATCCGACTCAATATGCAATGGTTGTGTTAAAGGATGTATTAAGAAAAAAAGGAATTATAATTGACGGCTATCCAATTGATGTAGATGATATTTCTCAGCCGCTTGATTATACAAAAATGACTAAATTGTTCACTCAATATTCTCCTCCATTAAAGGAAATTATTAAAGTGATTAATAAGAACAGCCAGAATTTTTTTGCTGAGCAGTTATTAAAGACGATGGGATTGGAAATAAAAAATTTCGGCTCGGCTTCCAAGGGAATTGAAGCTGAAAGTAAAATATTTAGAGAGATGGGAATTAATACGGAAGGCATGAGCATCGTTGATGGAAGCGGTCTATCACGGCTGGATCTTTGCACCCCGCGGCAAATTGTAACCCTTTTAAATTATATGTACAAGAGTAAATATTTTATACCTTTTTATAATTCACTGCCAATTGCCGGTGTGGACGGCACCTTAGGCACGCGAATGCAAAATACAAAAGCACAAGGAAATATTAGAGCTAAAACAGGATTCCTGGAAGGAGTTAGAAGTCTTTCCGGTTATGCTTTTACCGGAGATCATGAACCTGTCGCATTTTCTATAATCGTAAATAATTTTAACGTACCAATTAAGTTAGCGGAGAACATTCAAGATTTAGTTTGTCTACGCTTAGCAAATTTCAGAAGAAAGTAACGGAGGATTCTTGGATAATAATATTCAGCAAGACATTAATGTTTTAATAAAAAGACGCTATGAAGAATTAGAAGAACTCAAGCAAAAGGGCGTTGAGCCGTTTGCATTTTCTTACGACGTAAATTCTTATTCGGAAGATATTAAGAACAATTTTAAAGAAGATGAGAAAAAGGTCGTGAAGATAGCCGGTAGAATAATGGCAATCAGAAGAATGGGTAAGGCATCGTTCGCGCATATTCAAGATGCGAAAGGAAGAATCCAAGTTTACTTAAAAAAAGACGATATTGGCGAAAGTTATGACTCATTAAAATTGATGGACATCGGCGATATAATAGGTGCTGAAGGGTTCACTTTCAAAACAAAAACCGGTGAAATTTCTGTACACGTTACTGCGTTAACAATTCTTACAAAAACTTTAAGACCGATTCCAATTGCCAAAGAAACCGTCGATGAACACGGCAACAAAACCGTTCACGATCAATTCTCAGATAAAGAATTACGCTACAGGCAGCGTTATGTCGATCTTATAGTCAACCCGGATATTAAAGAAGTTTTCATAAAGAGAAGCAAAATAATTTCTGCGATGAGACGCTATCTCGATACAAACGATTATCTTGAAGTTGAAACTCCAATTTTGCAACCAATGTACGGCGGAGCGGCAGCCAGACCTTTTTTTACTCATCATAACACGCTTGACACCACACTGTATTTAAGGATTGCCGATGAGCTTTATTTGAAGAGATTGATTGTCGGCGGCTTTAACGGAGTTTATGAAATTTCAAAAGATTTTAGAAATGAAGGAATGGATAAAACTCATAACCCCGAATTTACTATGATGGAGTTATACGTTCCATACAAGGATTACGATTGGATGATGTCTTTCGTTGAAAAGATGATCTGCCAAATTTGCACGGATGTTTTCGGCGAAATTGATTTTGAGTTTGATGGACAAAAAATTAATTTCTCCGCACCCTGGGCGAGAATATCTATGACCGAGATACTAAAAGATAAAACAGGACTTGATGTTTTAACTGTTTCATTTGGTGATCTTGAAAAAGCCGCAAAGAAATTCGGGATCGATACTAAAGGGCTTGAATCAAAAGCGAAATTAATCGACGAAATATTTAGCGTGTTAGTACAGCCGGAATTAATTCAGCCGACTTATGTAATAGATTATCCTTTGGAATTGTCGCCGCTTGCAAAAAAACACCGCAGCAAAGCCGGAGTAGTTGAAAGATTTGAAGGGTATGTAGCCGGTAGAGAAATTTGCAACGCTTTTAGCGAACTTAATGATCCCATAGATCAGAAATCAAGATTTGAGGATCAAGTAAAAATGAGAGAAGCAGGTGATGAAGAAGCTCATCAAATAGATGAAGATTTTATAAGAGCGCTTGAATACGGAATGCCCCCGACCGCAGGTCTTGGAATCGGTATAGACAGGCTTGTTATGGTGCTAACAAATCAAATTTCTATTCGCGACGTAATTTTCTTTCCTCAAATGAAACCGGAAGTTAAAGGCTAAGTGAAGAAATATTTTACAAAAAGATCAAACATTCATCCTTATTGATGCAATATAGTATAATTATTCCAACGCTTAATGAAGAAAAGCTCCTTCCCGGTTTATTAAACCAGCTTAATGATGAATTGCTTAGGAAAAAATTTGAGTTCGAAATAATTGTATCTGACGGCGGCAGTAATGACGGAACAGTTGAGATAGCTTTAAAATCTTCGGATGTTGTACTTGTTCATACGAAGCGTGAAAAACAAAATATTGCATTCGGAAGAAATTCAGGAGCCAAATTAGCAAAAAGCAATATCCTAATTTTTATAAACGCAGATGTACTTATTCCCAATATCAAATTATTTTTTGAATATATTGAAAATAATTTTGTCAGCAGCGGTTACTCAGCTATGACGTGTGATGTTAAGGTATTTCCGGAAGAAGAAATTATTTATGACAAATTATTTCACACCGGGTACAACGGTTATTTCCGTATGTTAAACTCACTCGGTCTAGGTATGGGTAGAGGGGAATGCCAAGTAGTCAAGAAAAATATTTTTGAAAGCATGGGCGGTTACAATGAATCTCTTGCTGCCGGCGAAGACTTTGATTTATTCCGGCGTATTAGGAAAGTAGAAAAAATTTTGTTTACTTCCGACATATGCGTACATGAATCACCAAGAAGATATAGAAGGCTCGGTTATAGATTGGTTACTACTTCGTGGATAAGAAACGGTTTGTCGATATTATTAAAAGATAAATCACTTTCTGAGAGTTGGGAACAAGTAAGATAACAAAGGATAATTAAATGGTGACTTGGAATACCTAAGATATTTATCGTGATTGCTAAGTTGTAATCGAGCATAACATCATCATTCAGTTATTTTTTTTAATATAAATTTTTATAGAATTCGGCATGTATAATTTTCTTTAGGCTATTTTTCAGATTTAATAATAAACAATAAAAGATATTTAATAAAATGAAGTTGGGAAAATTAAAAATACCGTTTACTATTACGATTCTTACACTTGGAATTGTTTTAGGAATTTTAATTCAAAAAGTCTTTTCAGACGATTCGCTTCAGGACAGTTTAGCGAAATTTAATGATGTCTTAACTTACACTGAAAAATATTATGTAGATAAAGTCGATTCCCAAAAGCTTGTTGATGCAGCCATAAATGGCATGTTGAGCAAACTTGACCCTCATTCTGTTTACATCCCGGCTAAAGATATGCAGTCTGTTGAAGATTCATTTCGCGGCGATTTCGATGGAGTAGGGATTGAATTTCAAATGTTAAATGATACGTTAACGGTTATTGCCCCGATAATTGGAGGACCGAGTGTAGCGCTTGGGATTATGTCAGGAGATAAAATTATAAAGATAGATACTCAAAGCGCTATCGGGATAACAAACGACCAGGTAAGGCAGCGATTGCGCGGTCCCGCCGGGACAAAGGTGGATGTAACTATCTTAAGATTTGGCGTGAAAGATCCAATCAACTATGAAATTACTCGCGCAAAAATTCCTCTATATTCGGTCGACTCTTATTTCATGTATAATAAAACCACTGGTTATGTCAGCGTATCAAGATTTTCAGAAACCACCTACGATGAATTGTTAAAAGCGTTAGATGAATTGAAAAAAGACGGAATGAAGCAACTAATTATAGATTTGCGCGGTAATCCCGGCGGGTATTTAAATCAGGCTGTTGAAGTTGCAAACCTCTTCATAGATAACAATAAGAAAATTGTTTATACAAAAGGAAGAAGATCTGAATTTGATGAAGAATATAATGCAGTAAAGCCTGCGCCGTTCAAAAATCTTCCCCTTATAATTTTAGTAAACAACGGCAGCGCTTCCGCAAGTGAAATCGTGACTGGCGCAATGCAAGATTGGGATAGAGCATTGATTGTTGGAGAGACAACTTTTGGCAAGGGATTAGTACAAAGACAATTTTCTCTTCCTGACAATTCGGCTTTACGTTTAACCATTGCTCGTTATTATACTCCATCAGGAAGATTGATCCAGAGGGATTATAAAAAAATAAAAAACAAAGAAGAATATTTTGAAGATGCCGGGAAAAATAATGATAAGCCCGGCAACAATATAGAGCATACAGCCGAGAAAGATTCATCACTTCCTGAATATAAAACCCATGACGGCAGAATTGTTTATGGCGGAGGAGGTATTACGCCTGACTACATCATTAAATCCGGCAGCCTTACCAATTATACTATTGATTTACTGAAGAATAATATTTTTTACCAGTTTGCTTTAATTTATTTTGATAATAATAGAAACGAATTAAAATCGGATTACGGCAATAACCTTGATAAGTTTATAAAAGATTTCAATTTTACTAAAAATGATTTAGATAATTTTGCGAAATTTGCAAATGGGAAAAAAGTGAAATTAGATCAAAAAGAATTTGATAAAGATAAAGATTATATTACCGCTAGATTAAAAGCTGAAATTGCGCGCAGCATTTGGAATAATGAAGGCTGGTATAAAGAAATATTAACCATTGATAACCAGTTTTTAAAAGCTGTAACTTTGTTTAACGAAGCTAAAGATTTAGCAGGCTTAAAATAAAATGAAACGTGTGTTCATTTTTTTATTGTTCCCATTTTTTGCATTTACACCTTTCAATAAGAGCAATAAAAACATAACTTCTTTTGAATATAATTTCTTTTCCAACAAGAAACTTCAAGTTGGAGAAGAATTGACGTATGAAGTAAGCTACTCATTTATAAAGTTAGGAGAAATTAAAATTATTGTTAGAAACCAAAGAATTGAAAATGGTAAAACCTATTACAGTACTATTGGCTATATTGATTCTTATTCAGGAGTTCCTTTTGTCGATCTCCATCAAATTTATGCGAGTACCTTAAATTCAGAATATTATTCAGTTTTCTTTCGCGGTCTTGTGAGAGACAAAGATTACACAACGTATACAGATTATAATTTTAACTATAAGAAATCTATCATTCATATTAAAAAAGGAAAATTGCAGCCGCCGGAATTATGGACAGATTCTACTACTTCAGCGTTACGTGAATACCAGGACGGACTTTCGCTTTTGTATTATGCAAGGATGCACAGTGGTGAAAGCGAAACAGTTAATCTTCCTTGCTTTGTTAAAGAAAAAAAAGAAAATACTCTAATTAATTTTTATCCTAACGTAACTGGAGTAACTATTGATGCCGTTAATTATCCGGTTGCTTGTACACATCTTGACGGCGAAATGAAGTTTATAAGTATTTTTGGGTTAACCGGGTATTTTGAAGGCTGGTTCACTAACGACGACGCTGCAGTGCCTGTTGTCGCAAAAATGAAAGTCATAATTGGAAATATAAGAGTCGAATTAAAATCATGGAAGAGAGACGGATGGATGCCGCCGAGATATCCCAAAAGTTAAATGAGGAAATAAAATTATTTCCTTTTATGAACCAATTTCCTAAGCTCGGCAAAAATGTTTTTTTAGCTTCAGGAGTAAAAATAATTGGTGACGTAGAAATTGGCGATGACTCAAGTGTTTGGTATAACACAGTCGTACGCGGGGATGTTAATTATATTAGAATAGGCGAGTTGACGAATATTCAAGATTGTTCTATGCTGCACGTTACTAACGCAAGGTTTCCGTTAAATATTGGCAATAAAGTTACAATCGGACATTCGGTTAAATTACACGGCTGCACTTTAAAAGATTTATGCCTAATCGGAATTGGAGCTATAGTTTTAGACGGAGCTGTTGTTGAAGAAAACTCGATGGTTGCTGCAGGCTCTGTTGTAAAGCCCGGGTTTGTTGTTCAATCTGGAAAGCTTGTAGCCGGTGTACCGGCAAAAATTGTTAGAGATTTGACTGAAGAAGAAATTAAAGATTTTGAAAGTTCAGCTTACCGGTATAAAAAATATACGGAATTAACTATTAATTCATTAAAGGAATTGAAGGACTAAAATGTATTTGAAATTTTGGGGCACACGAGGTTCGATTCCTGTTCCAGGAAATAAAACTTTAAAGTACGGCGGAAATACGCCGTGCATTGAATTCCGTTTGGATAACAACGAGATTTTTATTTTTGATGGAGGCACCGGAATTAGAAATTTGGGCAAATCTCTTTTAAAAGAAAAATATAAGGACAAAATAAAAATATTTTTAAGTCATTATCATTGGGATCATATTCAGGGCATTCCATTTTTTTTACCGTTGTACGAAGAAAATAATAAAATACTTTTTATCGGCGAGAGTGACCGGGAAAAAAGTATTGAAAATCTTTTAAGCGGACAAATGAACGATAATTATTTCCCGATTAATATTAGCCAGGTTAAAAGCAAAATAAGCTTTGAAAAAATTGAGACGAACAATTTTTATGATTACGGAAGCATGAAACTTCAGACTTTTAGCGCTAATCATTCTTCGCCAACGCTTGTTTATAAAATTATTATAAATAATAAATCCATTGTCTATGTGCCTGATAACGAATTGTTTATAGAAAATAATAATGCAGAGCCGTCAATAGAAGATGTCGGTAGACTAAATTATAATTTTATAAATTTTTGTAAAGACTGCGATTATTTAATCCACGATAGTTTTTACGATGAGCCGACTTTAAAAATTAAAAAAGGCTGGGGACATTCAAGTAATGTTTCTTTGGCATATTTTAGTATTTTAGCGGAAGTAAAAAATCTTATTTTGTTCCATTATAATCCCGATTATGATGACGACAAGATTGACGAAATTGTCGCTGATACAAGAGTTATCTTTGTTAAAGAGCATAAAAAAATCAACTGTATTGCGGCAACTGAGGAACTGAAGATTACTATTTAGTTTTACTGCTAATAACAATACATGTTGATATGTCGTGGTTAAGAATTTACAGGTTAACTCAAGTACAAAATATAATATCAGTAAAAAAACTGTTCACGATGTTGCTAATCAGCTAAAAAACGATTTTAAATTTGATGTTTCATCGGTAATTATTAATTTCATCTCTTGTGATAAGATTATTGGGATTAACAAAAAATATCTTAGACACAATTTTTCTACTGATATCATTACTTTCAACTATAATGGAAGCAACAGCGTTTTAGAAGGGGAAATTTATATTTCCTTTGATGATGCGATGGAAAATGCAAAAAAATTTCATGTTAGCGTTCAAGATGAAATTATTCGACTTGTTATTCATGGATTTTTGCATTTATTAGGATTTGATGATAAGGATAGAAAAGATAAAATAAAAATGAAGAGATGGGAAAACAAATTGTGTAAAGTTTACACAAGCAAATTCCGAATTAATTAAGAAACACAACCACAAATATTCTGTTAGAAATTAAAAAGTATGAGTAAAAATCTTGTATTGGTCGAGTCACCTGCAAAAGCTAAAACAATAAATAAATATCTTGGCAGGGATTTCGTAGTAGAGCCAACAGTTGGTCACATAAAAAATTTACCTAAGAGCAAGCTCGGGGTAGAAGTCGACAATAATTTTACGCCACAGTTTGTAACAATAAGAGGCAAAGGCGACGTGATAAAAAAAATAAAAACGTTAGCTTCAAAAAGTAAAAATATATTTATAGCAACCGACCCTGACCGAGAAGGCGAAGCGATAGCACAGGACATTGCGGATATATTAAACTCCGATTCAAAAATCCAAAGAGTTTTATTTAATGAGATAACTAAAAACGGCGTCCAAAAGGCTATGCAAAGCCCGCGGCAAATTGATTCAAATTTAGTGTCTTCTCAAAGAGCACGGCGTGTTATGGATAGGATTATCGGGTATAAAATGTCGCCGTTTCTATGGAAATCTGTTATTGAAATGTCCGGTACGGCACTTTCAGCAGGAAGAGTTCAATCTGTAGCGTTAAAAATTATTTGCGACCGTGAAGTTGAAATAGAAAGATTTATTCCTACGGAACACTGGTCCATCTGGGCAATCTTTAAAACAGATAAAGGTGAATCTTTTAAGGCGAAACTTTTCAGTGTTGATGGCAAAGATGTTAGGACACAGCCAAAACCTATAATGACTGATGAAGATTGGAAAGAATTTCTTAAAGATTATATTCCTATTCCAAACGAATTAAAAGCAACGGAATTGTTTGATAGAATCTTAACAAAGAAGAACTTTTTTATAAGTAATGTTTTTAAAAGAAATACAAAGAGAAATCCTCCTGCTCCTTTTATTACAAGTACACTTCAAGCCGAAGCTTCACGCAGATTAAAAATGCGCCCTAAACAGACTATGATGATTGCGCAAAAACTTTACGAAGGAGTTGAGCTCGGCGCAGAAGGCTTACAAGGTTTAATTACATACATGAGGACTGATTCTACAAGAATTAGCGAAGAAAAAATTTTAGAGGTGAGAGATTTTATTAAAGATTCATTCGGATCTAGTTATGTTCCTGAAACGCCTAACAATCATGAAAAGAAAAACAAAACAAATGTACAGGATGCTCACGAAGCGATAAGACCGACTTCGTTAAAATATTCCCCTGAACATGTGAAAAAATATCTCGATAACAAATCTCATAAATTGTATGAGCTCATCTGGCGAAGATTTATCGCTTCACAAATGAATCCGGCAATTTTGGAGACCACTGTTGTGGAAATAACTTCAGATGAATTTTTATTTAAGGCTTTCGGCAGCGCGGTTAAGTTTAACGGCTTCATGCAGGTTTACGAAGAAATATTGGAGCAAAAAGAAAACGCTGAAGAAAAAGAAGAGTATAGAAATGAAACTATTCCATTAGGGTTAAAACAAAATCAAAAATTAATTTTAGAAGAATTAAAGAAGACCCAGCATTTTACAAAACCGCCGGCAAGATTTACTGAAAGCTCGTTGATTAAAGAGCTTGAAAGCAAAGGCATCGGCAGACCGAGCACTTACTCTATGATTGTTGGAACGATCCAAGACAGAAAGTATGTTGAACAAGTTGAGAGAAAAATTATACCTACAAAACTTGGCAGGGAGGTAACCAGAATTCTTGTGAAAAACTTCCCGAATATTATTAATGAAGATTTCACTGCAAGTATGGAGGGTGAACTAGATCAAATCGCTCAAGGTGAAAATATATATGAAAAAGTATTAACGGACTTTTACGAACCATTTGCAGAGGCGTTAAAACATGTTGAAAACAAAATTGAAAAGATTAAGTGCGACCTTTGCGGGCACGAAATGGAAATTAAAGTGGGGAGGTTCGGTCGTTATTTAGCGTGCTCTAATTATCCCGAATGTAAAAATATAAAATCATTTAAAGATATATACGCTCAAAACCAGGAGCCGGAATACACTGGCGAAACTTGCGAGAAATGCGGAGCGAGAACTGTTTATAGAAACGGGAAGTTCGGAAGATTTATTGGTTGTGAAAGATATCCAGAATGTGACTTTGTAAAAAATATTTCGTTAGGAGTTAACTGTCCGAAATGCGGAGAGGGAAATGTTGTAGAACGAAAATCAAAACGTAATAAAATATTTTATGGATGTTCAAGATATCCAGATTGCGATTTTGTAAGCTGGTATAAGCCGGTACCGCAAGCATGTCCTAACAACGACTCCGGCTATATGGAACAAAGGTACTCTGTTAAGAAGGGAAATTATTTACGCTGTCCTGTTTGCTCCGAAGAGCTTGTTCCCGAGGAAGTTGAAGAGGTAGAGGAAAACTGATGGAAGTTGAGCATGTTATTCAAAAATATTTGGATGACATTACGAAAATAAAAAGATATTCTGCTTTAACTGTTAAATCTTATTCCGAAGATTTAAGCAGCTTTAATCTATTTTGCAAGGAAGCTGGCAAAACTAATATTGAGGAGATTTCAGAAAGATTTATACGTTCATTCCTGGCAAAATTAAACGAAGACAAATTTGAGAGAACATCAATTTCAAGAAAACTATCTTCTCTTAGAGGGATATTCAAATTTTCATTTCAACATGATTTTATCAAAATAAATCCGGTGCAGAGTCTATCTAATCCCAAGATCAAAAGGAAACTTCCTGATATTACTAATGTTAATTCAATTTTAGAAGTTTATAAAGAAATTGAAAACAGTTCCGAAGAACCGGAGTTGCACAAAGCCATATTTGAAATTCTTTACGGCTGTGCAATTCGTGTTTCCGAGCTTTGCAAATTAAATTTATCTGACTTAGATTTAGATAGAAGAAGTTTAATGGTAGTTGGAAAAGGGAATAAAATGAGAGTTGTACCGGTTGGTAAAAAATCCGTTTCAATTTTGGAAGAATATCTTGCAAAAAGAAATTCCCGAAATTTTAACGAGCCTCTTTTTATGACGGTAAAAAAAGAAAGAATATATCCAAGGCTTGTTCACAGAATTGTTACTAAATATTTAAGCAAGGTTACAGATATTAAAAAACGAAGCCCTCATATTTTACGTCATAGCGCCGCTACGCATATGCTTGACAACGGTGCTGATCTTCGTGCTGTTAAAGAGATTCTTGGTCATGAAAATCTTTCGACAACACAAATTTATACACATGTAAGTATTGAACGGTTAAAATCTACTTACAAAAAAGCACATCCAAAATCATAAATCCGGGAGGTTACTATGAACATTTCAATAACTGCAAGGAAGTTTAAAGCTCGCGACACTCTTAAGGAATTTGTTAACAGCGAAGTGAGCTCGCTTCAAAAATTTTTCGATAATATTTTAGACGCTGACGTTATACTCAGCTATCAAAATATTCACGACAGCGAAAAGTGCGCTGAGATTATATTGCAGGTTCCAGGACAAACTCTGACAGCGAAAGAAGAGTCTGACGATTTTACAAAATCGGTAAGCGCTGCGGTTGAAAAATTATCGAGGCAGCTTGAAAAATTAAAAAACAAAAGAGTTGTCAGAACAAAAAATGAAGATTGACCAGAAGGCAATTTCCAGAAAAGAATTTATTACTGTTGAATTTTTATTTAACAATACAAAAGATAAATTCAAACTAAAATTATATTCTGACAAATCCGGGTTTTCAAAAAAAATTATTGACCAAAACTTATATCGACCCGGTCTGGCACTAGCAGGTTTTGTCGATTTATTTTCGTATTCCCGTGTGCAAGTTTTTGGAAATACCGAAATGCGATATTTAGATCAGCTTTCTGAAGAAGCTAAGAAAAACACTCTTGAACGCGTTTTCCAATTTGAAATACCGTGTATTATACTTACTGATAACAACCAGCCTTTTGAAATATTAATTGAATTGGCAAATAAATATAATATACCTGTATTTGGTTCAACTTATGATACTACCAAATTAGTTTATCTTATTGGGGACTTTTTGGATGATCAATTTGCTCCAAGAATTTCAATTCATGGTTCTTTTGTGGACGTGTATGGCGTCGGAATGCTTTTTATCGGGAAATCCGGAATTGGTAAAAGCGAAGTTGCACTCGATCTAATTGAAAGAGGACACCGTCTTGTCGCTGATGATATTATTATTCTGACTAAAAAAGGCGAAGGCATTTTAATGGGTTCCGGCACAAACCTGGTTAAACATTTTATGGAAATTAGAGGGCTTGGTCTTCTAGATGTAGAAAGAATGTTCGGAATACGCGCTATCCGTTATCAAAAGCGGCTTGAAGTAATTGTCGAGCTTGAGCTTTGGGATGATAAAGCCGAATACACGAGAACAGGCCTGGATGAAAATTTTGTTAAGATTTTAAATATTGAAATACCATATATTAAGCTCCCGATTTTACCTGGGAAAAATATTACTGTTATTTCCGAAGTAATAAGCTTAAATTATCTTCTCAAACATTATGGATATGATGCCGCAAATTATTTTCAAAGCAGGTTAAACAATAGATTAAAAAACCATAAAGATGATAGTATTAGGGGTGTCGATTATTTTGAACATGATTTTGAATAATAAAAATCGAATAGTCTCTTGACAAACTACTCTTATTTTTTTAGATTCCGCTCGAGTTTATGAAAAAATTTTACTACTTCTCAAAATCAAGATTACAATTTATTGAGATAAAAAATTATAAAGCTAAGTTAGCAATTTATTTTACTTTATCGGTTGTAATTTTAAGCTCTGTAATATTCGGAGGATATTTCCTTATTATTTCTATTGCTAATTCTCAAAAGACATATAGAGTAATGAGGAATGAAAACCGGATATTGAAAGAGAATTTAGATAAAATGGCATCTCAATATGAATTATTAAATAGTGAGTTAGACAGTTTAAGCAAAGCTAATAATAATTTAAGAGTTGCCGCCAATTTGCAGCCTATAACTCAGGATGAGATGGATTTAGGAATAGGCGGCGGATCTTTTAATAATATCTTAGATTTTTTCAAAAGCCCAAGCGAAGAAAAGCTGAATACCTTATCAAATTATGTTGACGAAGTATCACGTAAAATTACTTTTGAAAAAGCTCAATACTCTGAAATTTCAAGCCAGTTAAAATTAAATAAAAAACTTTTCTCCGCGCTGCCAGCCATTAAACCGTGCGATGGTGAAATAGGCGATGGCTTCGGAATGAGATATCATCCGATTCTTCATATTAATAGGATGCACGATGGTATTGACTTTATTACTGATGTCGGCACTCCAGTTTACGCAACCGGTGATGGAACTGTTGATTTTGTTGGAGATAGAGGCGGATTTGGAGAAGCAGTTGAAATTGATCATGGGTTTGGTTACGAAACAGTGTATGCACACTTGTCGGAAGCAGATGTGCATGTAGGACAGAAAGTTGTTAGAGGACAAATGATAGCAAAGACAGGAAACTCAGGATTATCTACAGGACCACATTTACATTATGAAGTTCATCATGATGGTGTAATATTGAACCCTGCTGACTTTTTCTTTGGAAATTTAGGATTTTTTGAATTAACCAGTAAAAATTGAATAGGGAGTTTTAATAATTATGATTTGGACTATAGAATTAGCTTCTTATCTTGATGACGCTCCTTGGCCTGCTACAAAAGAAGAGTTAATTGATTATGCGGAAAGAATAGGAGCTCCGTATGAAGTTGTAGAGAATTTGATTGAATTGGAAGATTCAGATGAACCTTATGAATCTATTGAGGATATCTGGCCCGATTATCCTTCTGACGAAGACTTCTTTTATAACGAAGACGATTACTAATAATTTATCGGCGCTTAATTAGCGCCTTTTGTTTTTTTTAATTATGGACATAAACTGGGATGACCTTCACGGTCAAGACAGCGTTAAAATATTACTTACAAAATTAATCGACTCTTCGAATATTCCTCATGCATTTTTATTCCAGGGCATTGATGGTGTTGGTAAAGATTTTACCGCATTTAAATTTGCCGAGAATTTAAATGCAAAATTTTTGGATGAAAAAACATTTCTTAATATCCGAAACCAAATAAGTAATCTATCCGAACCATTCATTAAATACATAGTACCTTTACCTCGAGGGAAAAATGAAATTGATAGTAGCGGACCTATTGAAAAGTTGAGCGAAGAAGACATCCAAATTATCCACGAAGAGTTTAAGAAAAAGATTATCAATCCTTATTATAAGATATCAATTCCTAAGGCAAATAATATAAAAGTAAGCAGTATAAGAGATATTAAAAAATTTATATCGGTTAATTTTTCGGATGTTAAATTTAGGGTTATAATTATTTCCGATGCGCATTTTATGAACGAAGAAGCTCAAAATGCGTTGCTAAAAAATTTAGAAGAGCCTCCGGACGGAATTATTTTTATTTTAACTACGCCATTTCCTGAATATTTAAGAGAAACGATAAGATCAAGGTGCTGGAACATTCATTTTAATCCATTAAGCAATGTGGAATTGAAAGAAGTTTTGATCTCCCGTTTCGATATTGATGGGGATTTAAGTACGGAAATTGCGCCTTTTGCAAACGGTTCGGTATTAAATGCATTGAAACTATTAGACAACGATTTTGAAGAATTACTGGATAGGACTATTTCCTTTTTGCGGTATTCCTTTGGGCATAAATACAACTCTGCTTATGATGAGATTTCTTCCTATTTATACGAAAGCGATCCTGAATCCATTAGGCTTTTAATACAAATGATAATTACATGGCTAAATGATTTACAGAAATTTAAAATAGGCTCTGACGACATTTATTTTTCAAAATATAAGGAGACTTTGTTAAAATTTAACTCGCGTTTTCCTTCAGTTAATTTAGGTAATCTTGTTTTTAAATTGGACAGGTTATCTTCAATTATTTCAAATAATATTAATCTAAATGTAATTGCAATAAATTTGATTTTAAATGTTGCGTCCTTAGCCTCATAGTTAACTTTATATTATTTATGAAAGAGTAAAGAAATGGAAATAAAAAACATCTCAGTTGTTGGTGGTGGAACCATGGGTAACGGCATAACACACGTGTTTGCTTTAAAGGGATTTTCTGTCAACATTATCGAAATGACTGAAGATCTTGCTAAAAAGGCATTAAGCTTTATTTCTGCGAACTTGGACAGGCAAATCAAAAAGGGAACTATAACAGAAGAAGACAAGGCTTCAACACTGAATAGAATTAAACCAACAGTAGGTATTAAAAACATTTCCCCAAACACTGACCTCGTAATAGAAGCTATTTATGAAAATAAAGAAGCTAAAATTAATATTTTCAATGAGATAAATAACATAGTAAAAGAAGATTCTATATTTGCAAGTAATACGTCATCAATTTCTATTACCGAGCTTTCGGTTGACAATAGACCCGATAGATTTATAGGCATGCATTTCATGAATCCAGTCCCGGTTATGCAATTAGTTGAAATTATAAGAGGATATTCTACAAGTGATAAAACCTTTGAACTTATACAAGCATTGGCACTGAAATTAGATAAAACTACGGTTGAAGTCTTCGACTATCCGGGATTTATTTCTAACAGAATTTTAATGCCTATGATAAATGAAGCTATTTTTGCTTTAATGGAAGGCGTAGCTTCTGCGCAATCTATAGACACAGTTATGAAACTAGGGATGAATCATCCAATGGGTCCTTTAACGCTTGCTGATTTTATTGGTCTGGATGTTTGCCTGGCAATTATGGAAGTTCTGTACACAGGTTTTAATGATACTAAATATAGACCATGCCCGTTATTAAAGAAAATGGTTGCTGCCAAAAAACTGGGAAGAAAAACAGGTGAAGGTTTTTTCAAATATTGATATTTCAGCGTTAAGCTAATAGTTAGCATTACAAGAATTGTCCGATAATGTATATTATGTAAACTAATAAATTTATTGTGCTACTAATATCTTCTTTAATAGCTTCCCTTTCATTCTTTACCAAATATTGCCGACACAAATGACTCGGGATCAAAGTTTTGTAAATCATCAATCCCTTCACCAATACCAATATATTTTACCGGAACTTTTTGTTTATCGCATATCTGAAAAATTACGCCGCCTTTAGCAGTGCCGTCAAGTTTTGTAATAACAAGTCCTGTAATATTGGCAACTTTTGAAAATTCATTTGCCTGTGTTAATGCATTCTGTCCAGTATTTCCGTCTAGAACTAAAAGTGTTTCATGAGGCGCTTCTGGAATTATTTTAGCAATAACCCTGTTAATCTTATTTAGTTCTTCCATTAAATGTGTTTTATTGTGAAGTCTTCCGGCGGTATCAATTATTACAATATCGTAATTTTCCTTTATCGCGGTATTTACAGTTTCAAATGCAATGGAAGAAGGATCGGATCCGGCAACTCTTTGAACTATTTTAACTTTTGCTCTTTCTGCCCAAATTTTTAACTGTTCACTTGCCGCTGCTCTAAAAGTATCCGCGGCGCCAACTATTACTTGAAGTCCTTCTTTACGAAAATTATTAGCCAATTTACCTATCGTTGTAGTTTTTCCTGCACCATTAACTCCAACGATTAAAATCACATAAGGTTTATTTCTAAACTCTTCGTTATTACTATAATTGACATTCTTAAAAACATTCAGCAACTCTTCTTTTACAATTCGAAGTACGTTTAAATTTGATCTATCTTTTTCATCTCTTAATTTTACTCTGCTTTTGTTTATAATCTTTTCAGCAAGATCAAATCCTATATCTGAAGTAACTAAAATTTCTTCTATCTTTTCAAGTATATCATCATCAATTACAGCTTTGCCGCTTACAGCTTCCGTTAAAGAGTTAACTAATTTATTTCTTGTTTTAGACAAACCATCTTTAAGTTTATCGAAATTAAAATTCTTAAATAATTTCATTTTTTATTTCTGCTTATGAATTCTTTAGCTCTAATTGAATAACCCACCAATGAAATAAACATTAAAAGAATGCTGGCTGGATAAAGTATATTAAAAGCTAAATTGTTGTTCAGATTTAGGAGTATAAGAAGAATTATAAGCCCAATATTTATTACTGTAATCTTTCCCAAAATATTTGAGGGTAGCACCTTCCCGATTTTCTTAGCAGTATAAATTCCGCCTAAAAAAATTAATAAATCTCTTGCAATGACAATAGAAAGATAATATGAAGGTATTTCATTTATCATATATAATTTTATAACAACTGCTCCAACAGCGATTTTATCGGCAAGCGGGTCAATAATTTTTCCAAATTCTGTAATCTCATTCCTTTTTCGCGCGATGTACCCATCAAGAATATCTGTCATTGAAGCTAACAAACATAGAATTACAGCAGCCATATTAATCTGATGTGCTGAATTTTCCTTAATCAGAAACCAAATAGGCACCGCTAGGAAAAGTCTTAGCATACTTAGTAGGTTTGAAACAGTAAAGATATTTCGGCTATTAGTATTCATCGTATAACTGCAAACTTACCAATTTTTTCTTGTACTTCATTGTTTGCATCATTAATCATGACAACACGGTATATATATATTCCGCTGTTTAACAGGTTGCCGTTAGTATCTCTAAGATTATAAAATACACCGCCGTTTTGTCCTTCAGCAGTGAACTCGGAAATTTTTTTTCCGCTAAGATTAAAAATAGATATTTTAATTTTATTAGGTACATTCGCAAAAGTGATTTTCCCTTCCCCATTTATTATTCTCGCCGGACTGGGATATACGTAAACATCTGACAGGTCCTTTGCTGAAGTTGCGAGTACAGCATAACTCCCTGCATCAGAGTTTATCAATATCTTTCCTGTAGCCGAAGATGAAGTTACATTTTCAATTTTTAATTTATATGCAATCCCGATTGATCCGACCGGACGGCGTCCATCTAAATTTACAAAGATTGAATTTTTATTTTGTGAATCTAATTGAATACCCGTAATATTATTGTATGGCTCAAAGGAATAATTATTAATATTTGTTGCACTCGAAGAATCAACATCCATGTTAAAAGTTATTTGTACCCTTGAAGAGGTAATTATCTTAAAAGAAGTTATATAAAAGTTCGCCGTTTGTACAGTACTGTCAACAGCAAAGCTTATTGTATCATTACTTATCGGAGAGCCGTAAAAATCTTTTATGTCATTCACAATTATTTTGTGAATACCTGGAGATATTGCAGGTTCAAAGTTCAACAAGTATGAAAATTCATTCGGAACTGAAATTGAATTTGGAAAATTAAAATTATCAACAGTAAAAGAATTCAAGTTTTGTAGTTTATTATCAATCCGGTTTGAAAAATTAATCTGCACAGACTTTTGACCCTCACTTTTTGCCGATATTAGCCTCGATGGTTGATGTGAGAATACATTTATTACATAGCTCAAATTTGATAACGCATATTGTTTAGCAGGGTTGTACGATTCTACCGAATAAAAATAATTTTTAGAATTTATAACATTGGTATCAATATATCCATTTACAAAAGTCGAGTCAAATAAATTCAGGCTATTCTGATCCATGCCTCTGTAAATATAAAATTTATTACCGGTTCCATCCCATTCCAATTTTATTTTCGTTGAATCTTCACTGAAACCGGATAAATTATAAGGCGTGGCTGCGGAATTCGATTCTGCAAACTCATAGAAATTAATTCCCTGGTTAGTAGGAAATGCGACTTCGGGAACGCCGTTTCTATTTAAGTCGCCGACAAAAATAGAATTCGAATTTATGTTATCATCATAAGAAATGATCGAATTTTGTCCTTGGTCGTATCTAAAAATATATGAGTAAGGATAAATAAAAAGAATTAAGTCATCATAATTTTTATTTTCAATATTTGCAAACCTAATAGAATTGTTAATCGTTTGAAAAGTTGAAGTTGATGCATCTGCAAGATCAATAAACGACTGCTCGTATATTATATTTAGCGAATCGTTTAGTAAATTAAAAATTAATAGCTTGTAATATGGAGCTATATTTGTTGCAGGGTCCGAGTGCAGCAGAACAGCCATACATGTTTTACTATTCCCCAAATAATTTCCGGCTGCTAATAGAGCTGTTGAACCAACCATCTTAGTTGAAACAATTGAACCTCTTTGAAAATTATCCGGACCCAAAATATTATAGCTAAAAATATCTCCGTCTTTATCAACCATCCAGATAGCATTTCTGCCGCTTCCATTTAAATCGGCTATAACTGCATGAGGCGCATCTAATAAATTTTCACCATTACCGGATGCAGTAAAATTTATAAGACGATTTCTGTCGTATAAATTTAAGCTGCCGTTTACTTTCCAAACCGAAATTGAAGTATCACTATCGACATCTAAGACTTCTGTAATTCCGTCGCCATCAATATCTTTAGAAAAGATAGGCCAAAATTTATCCGTAGTATCCGAAAACTTAGAAATCAACTTAGAAGAAAATTGATTTTGCTGTTCATAAATAAATCCGTTATACACATAGTAGCCAAGCAAATCTTTTTTGCTGTCATTATTAAAATCGCCGAAGTCCTTTGCGATTACATTCGGAACCGAATCCAACAAAACGAAATTATTATTCAACAGCTTATATAGATAAGATGTCCCAGGGTTGGATGATGTTCTTAAAAATACTTCGTTTGAGTCGTTTGAAGTGAAACTTACGGGATTCTTAAAAATGTCTCCGGCTGGAAGAGAATATTGGAGTTCATGCTTAGATTCAAGATCCATCGGCACATTTGTATTATAAACAAAGTAAGAATTGTTATCTAACAAATCGCTTTTTAATCCTGCCAAGTTTTCTGCTTCATAATAAACTTCGTATTTAGAATTCTGCCGTACAATATTTATTGGTATAAAACCAAAATGAGAATTTGTTATGGAAATAGTATTAGAAGAAAACCCGTCAAGAAAAAGAGAGTTAAAATTATTAGCTCCATATAAACGATAAAACATTTTTACTGTTGTGGGCTGATTAGTATATACAGAAGCTAATATAGTCGACTTGCTGCCTAAAAGTATTGAACCTGAAACTTGCAGTTGCACAATTGGCGGAGTTCTTTCTATAGAAAAATTCACTCTTTCTTCAGAGGATTTTCCGTTTGACAAATTAACTACGAGCCTTAAACAATAAGATGTATCGGGAAGATTTCTTAAGTTCAAATTAAAAATATTTTTATCTTCTACCTGGTACTGCTGACTTTGAACTAATGAAGTCCATGAATCTGGGTTGATTCCCTTGCCCACGTAAAGACTGTAGTTATCAAAATATGCCGACAAAATTGTAGCGTAAACTTTCAGTGTATCGGAGTTGGTAGCAAAATCTTGTTTAGGACTATCAAATTTAATAATAGAAGGAACAGCGGCACTAACCGCATTAAATATGTTCAACCTCCCTGCCCCGCTATAAATATCCCATCCGGGAGAATTGATGTCATCGGCTGTTGTTTTTAGAATTTGTTTTATTTCTTCATCAGAAAAATTTCCCAGGGAAAGAAGCATCCCCGCGGCGGCTGATACAAATGGAGCTGATGCCGAGGTCCCGCTTACTTCAGAATAACCGCCTCCTTTTGCGGTAGTCAAAATATCTGTCCCAGGCGCAACAAGGTCCAACCTTGAGCCATAACTTGATGTACCGGCAACATTATCATCTTCAGTTGAATTTCCAACGCTTATTACCTCAGTATAACCAGACGGATAATGCGGTTGATCATCACCGGAATTTCCTGAACTTGCTACCAGCACAACGCCTTTGCTGTATGCGTATTGAATTACGTCTCTAAGGACATAAGAAAATTGAGTATCGCCAAAACTCATATTAATTACCTTAGCTCCCATCATTACAGCATATAAAATTGCAGAAGCAACATCATCTTCCTGTCCGTAGCCGTTTGCGTCAAAGGCTCTGACATTTAATAGCCTTACTTTTGGAGCAGTGCCTGCGATGCCGATCATATTATTTGTCTCTGCTCCAATTATTCCGGCAATAAAAGTTCCATGCCCGTTTTCATCCATAGGATTGTTATTCCAGCCAGCATTGCCAGACGAAGTATCAACAGAAACATTTCTTGTATCAACAAAGTTCCACCCCATATAATCATCTATATAGCCGTTGTTATCATCATCTACACCGTTTGATCGTTTATCATTTCCATTTTCATCGTTACCTGTTTCTCCCGGATTAAAATAAATTTTGTTTTTTAAATCAGGATGCAAATAATCAATACCGGTATCTATAACACCAATGATAATTGAATCTGAACCCTCAGTAATATTCCACGCATCAAAGGCTTTAATTTTTTGTAAAGCCCATTGCTGGCTTACAAGACTATCGTTTGGGATTGAATCTATTTTGTATATGTCAGCCTGTTGAACATAATCAACTGAAGCGTCATTTTGTATTTGGCTTAAAAAAATATTTGCTGAACTTTGATCGGGGAAAGTAATTTTTAGTATCCTTGAAAGGTCAGGGCTGAGGGCGCCTAAATTTCGTGCAAAGTGCTGTACCATGTAGCCTGCTTTTTTCATCTGAATATTTCCGACTGTGGTAATGCTGTTTCCTTTGACCATTTGGTTTATCAAAGAATTGCTAACGGAATTTTTATACTTTATAAAATAAGTAATCTGGGAAAAAGAACTAGTAACTAAAAAAAAATTAAGGAGAAGTATTAAGCTGAACCTAAACTTCATATATCTCTTTCTTAAAGTTCAGATCAACTTCAGTGGGATATTTACCTGAAAAGCATGCAGTACAAAAATTATTTGAATCAGCTTCAGAAACTGATTCAAGCATTTCATCAATTGTTAAATATTCAAGACTATCTACACCTAAATATTTTTCTATTGCTTTTACATCGCCGTTCATCTGACACGCAATAAGTTCTTCCCTGCTTGGGAAATCCATTCCATAATAACATGGATGCATAATTGGTGAAGAAGATATTCGCAAATGTATAGACTTAGGATTTGCTTCTCTAATTAAATTAATTAGCTGTTTTGAGGTCGTTCCCCTAACAATCGAATCATCTACCAACACAATGGTTCTTCCTTCCAGCACGCCTTTAACAATATTGAACTTTATTCTTACGCCATTTTTTCTCTTTTCTTGTTCCGGTTGAATAAAAGTGCGTCCAACGTAATGGCTTCTAATTAATCCAATCTCGAGTTTCGCGCTTATGCCCATTTTTTCTAATTGAGTTTCGTATCCTATTGCTGTAGTGTTTGAGCTATCCGGAACACTGATTACTATTACTTTTTTACCATCTTTGTCTTGCACCGGATATTTTTTAGCAAGCATTTTTCCCAGCCGCCTTCTCATCTTGTCAACATTATGACCAAATATAAAACTGTCGGGTCTTGAGAAATATATATATTCAAAAATACAGTGTTTATGTGGCAAAGGCTCGTCAAATATTTTGTAAGATTTTATATCTTCAACATTTTTAACTGCGTCATCAATAACTACAATTTCACCTGGATTTACTTCTCTGACAAATTTTGCCGTATTAATATCAAATGCACACGTCTCAGAAGCGATAACAAAGTTTCCATTTAACTTCCCTATTGATAAAGGGCGAAAACCAAATGGATCTCTGGCAGCAATAAGTTTGTCATCTGTCAAAATAGTTAAACAATAAGCGCCTTCTAACCTTGATAAAGCTTCCTTAATTTGATCTATTTGACTTTCCAGCCTGCTTCTTGCAATAAGGTGAAGTATCACTTCTGTATCGCTTGTAGTTTGGAAAATTGCACCTTCTTGAACTAACTCATCCCTTAATTGTTTTGCATTTGTTAGGTTCCCATTATGTGAAACAGCCAGATTTCCTAAGCGGTAGTTTACAACAAAGGGTTGAATATTTTTTTTTGATTCGGAAGAACCTGTAGTAGAATAACGGTTGTGCCCGATAGCAGCATTACCGGTTAAAACATTTTTGAAGATATTCGTGTCTGCATAAACTTCAGCAACTAACCCTTCATCTTTGTGCATATTGAAGATAGATTTGCCGTTTTTGTTAAAATCACGTGTAACAATCCCGCTAGCCTCCTGTCCTCTATGCTGAAGGGAAAATAGTCCATAATATGTAGTAATAGCAGCTTCATTAGTACCAAAAATACCAAATATTCCACAGTGACACTTTGGTTTATCAGAGTCTATTTCAATGTTCATTTTAATTTTCTGAAAAAAATTTAGAGGCAAAATTACGGAATTAAATTGTCTAAATAAAATAAAGCATAATGCATATGAAATAAAAGTTAAATAAGAGGTATCAGATAAACAGGAAAGTGTCGGAACGGTGGGATTTGAACCCACGACCACCTGAACCCCATTCAGGTACGCTACCGGGCTGCGCCACGTTCCGATAAATTATAATTTTGTAAGAAGCATTTCTAAAATTTCTTTAACTTCCGCCAGGTCTTTATTCAAGGTAAGCTTTTCTTTTTTAGATTCTACAATATTATCAGGTAAATCCGGCAATGTTATAACTTTTGAAGAACCTATGATATCTATACTTTGATCAATGTTACCGACAATTTTTTTTGCGCCTTCGATTGTGTATTTTTTATCACGCAACAAAGATTTTATTTTAAGAATAAGTTGAATGTCTTTGTTTGTATAGATTCTATTTCCAGCGCGATTCTTCTGCGGTTTTAATTCCTCAAACTCTGTTTCCCAGTATCTTAGAACATACTGCTCAACTTCAGTTATTTTACTAACTTCGCTGATTGAATAATATAGCTTCTTTATTGAAAGATCTTTCATTTCTTCTCATCAATGAAATTTAAACGAAAAATAACTAATTCATTTTTTAATAGCAAGATTAATGGGATATATAATTTTCTGCTTTAATTATATCGGGTTAGTGCTTATTTTCTTTTATAATAATTTCGATTAGCTCGCTAATATCATTAAGCTCATAATCGGCGTTATGTAGTTGAGTATTGAATGTATCACCATATTTTGCAAATGCAGTTTTCATTCCAACTTTGGAAGCACCTAATATATCGCGTTCAGCCCAATCTCCAACCATTATTGCATTTTGAGGAGTTATGTTCAATTTTTCTAATATCATTATGAAAGGAGCTGGATCGGGTTTTCTTACGCCGGTATCTTCAAAAGTTACTACCGCATCAAAAATATGATGGAAATTTAAGTAAGCCAATCTCAACCAGGCTTCTTTTGTCGGAGCATCAGACACAATTCCCATCTTAATAGCCATTTTTGAAATTTGATGTAAAGTCGGATAAACATGCGGATAAGGAATTAATGCAGCTTCTCTTGCCCTTCTATATGCAACAATGCCTGCAGATAATATTTTATAATCAACTTTTTGTAATACACGCTGAAGGAAAACATCAAACACTTTTTGATATTCTATTCCTTGTTCCTTATATATCTCATCAATAGTTTTACTGGCTTCGTCAAACGAAAGATTCATGCCTGAATCAATCATTGCACGAATTGCTTCTTCTATAGCCAGGCGTTTCATTTTCATGAAATCTACAAGGGTATTGTCCAAATCAAAAATAACTGCTTTTATCAATTACTTGCCTTTTTGTTTTAAAATTCTTTCAATTAAGAAAACAGCTGATAAATAACTATTTTCTTTAAAACCACTAATATATCCATCACAAGATGAAGCAGTTAATAATATCTGTCTGAAGTTTTCTCTCTTACCCAAATGAGATAAGTGAACTTCAATTTTGGGAAGTTTACAGTCTTCTAATGCATCTTTAATTGCAACAGAAGTATGAGCATATCCTCCTGGATTAATGATTAGCCCATCAAACTTTGGTTCAGCTTCCTGGATTAGCTGCACTATTTCCCCTTCAATGTTAGATTGGAAAAAAGTAAACTTAACTTTTGGGAATTCTATTTCTAACAACGAATATATTTTTTTTAAAGTTAATTCTCCGTATTGACTCTTATCTCTAACTCCAAGTTTATTTAAATTCGGTCCATTAATAACGATAATCTTCATTTTGTCTCGCTCATTTCTTCGATAATTTCTCTTGTCTTAGGAGTTAAATAAATTTGATCAATTCCAAGTTCTTTGAGCGCCATGGATAGTATGATTACCTTCCTCTGAAGATTAGCCATCTTATTAATTACTATTACCTTATTTTCTTTTAACAGGCAATAACCGCCCTTAAAATCACCTTTTTCAAATCGAACCTCTGCACCTAGCTGCGATGCAAGTTCTTTCAGCTCCTGTAAAATATCCTCAAATTCTTTTTCCTTAATTTTCATTAACAATTATTCTTTTTTTAGTGGTTGAAAAATTCCAAAAAATAAAATTGCAAAATAAGACAATATCTCTATAACCGGGAAACTGCTAAGAACTTTAAATCTTTTGATATATAAATTAAGTACCTCAGACGGATTAAAAGAGTTTGAAGTGATTAATGAGTAAATTTTATAATCAATAGAAACTAAATAAGATTCTAAGGGTAAGGTAATC
>Ga0187812_1000024_pt1 | contig 57687 bp, 48 predicted proteins | sample NC_S_2_FD_130582 | JGI IMG/M metagenome (GOLD analysis project Ga0187812, IMG submission 130582) | Wetland sediment microbial communities from Neuse River Estuary, North Carolina, USA - ASW-S_2 | ecosystem: Environmental > Aquatic > Freshwater > Wetlands > Sediment | place: USA: North Carolina...
AGTCGCCGGCGGGGGTAGGCGCGGCAGCGCGCGGGGCCGGCTCAGGCGGGGCAGAAGGGACTATCCGCCGAAGAGGCGGAGGCGGCGCCGGATCTCGTACTCGTGAACGATGGCGGCGGCGTACCGGTCGCAGATGCCATGCTCGTCAGCTAGCCAGTTCGCGCGTTCTTCACGGCGCAGGAAGGCAGGACCGGACTCGAGGTGGGAGAACCACTCGGCTAGTTCGCGGCCCGTCTGGAGCGGGATGCGCGCGATGAGGCTCTTGTGCATGTCGGGCGTGTGCGTCAGCGACATTGGCACCTCCGAGGGGAAGCCGCTTTCTGACGAGAGTGCCTCACCGAACGGCCGCTGACAAGACCCGATCGCAACCTTCCCGTAATGTCCTGTTTGACCGAGGCCCTCCCGAGCCCGCGCGGCGGCCGCAGTGGCCCTCCGGGGTGGGTCGCGTGGGGCTTGTGGTGCTCCGGCGCGTTGAGTCGGGGCCTACAGCGGCCCCGAACAACGCGCCTTTACACCACGGCGCCCCCCGCTTCCCCGGAAGCCAGCTGGCCCGCGGCCAGGCAGTGCCCCGGGTTTGGAGAGCGCGCCCACGACGTAGGTCCGGATGATCGCGAAGATTCCGTGCACTTATTCGATGCAGAATCTTCGCGATCATGACCGGGAGGCGGGCGACGGGTTTGGGGCGGTGCCCGGAGAGGGGCTTTCTGGGACTTGAGGGAAGCGGGGGGCGCCGGTGGTGTGACGCGGTGAACACCACCAAGCCCACGCGTCACCCAGGTAACTCAGTTCAGCCGTTCGAAGATCATCGCCATGCCCTGGCCGCCGCCGACGCACATGGTCTCCAGGCCGGTTGTCTTGTCGTGGAACTGCAGGCTGTTCAGCAGCGTGGCGGCGATCCTGGCGCCGGTCATGCCGAACGGGTGCCCGACGGCGATCGCCCCGCCGTTCACGTTCAGCCGGCTGATGTCGATCCCGAGGTCCCGGTACGACGGGATGACCTGGGCCGCGAACGCCTCGTTGATCTCCGCGAGGTCGATGTCGTCGATCGCCATCCCGGCTCGCCGCAGCGCCTGCCGGGACGCCTCGACGGGCCCCAGCCCCATGATCTCCGGCGACAGCGCGCTCACCCCCGTCGACACGATCCGGGCCAGCGGCGTGATCCCCAGTTCCGCCGCCTTCACGTCGCTCATCACGATCACGGCGGCCGCGCCGTCGTTCAGCGGGCAGCAGTTGCCCGCCGTCACCGTCCCGTGCGGCCGGAAGGCGGGTTTCAAGGCGGCGACCTTGTCCAGCGTCGTGCCAGGCCGCGGCCCGTCGTCGGCGACCACGACGTCTCCGGACGGCAGCGTCACCGGGGTGATCTCCCGCTGCCAGAAGCCGTTCGCGAGCGCTTTCTCCGCCAGGTTCTGCGACCGGACACCGAACTCGTCCTGCTCGCGACGGCTGATGCCGCGCAGCGCGGCGACGTTCTCCGCGGTCTGCCCCATCGCGATGTACACATCGGGCAGCTCCCCGTCCGCGCGCGGGTCGTGCCAGGGGATTTCCTCCTCGGCGGTTCGCGCGGTGCGCTCGATAGCGGTGCCGAAGAGCGGGTTCATCGTGTCCGGCAGGGTGTCGCTCGTGCCCTTCACGCCTCGCGACACGCATTCCACGCCGGCTGAGATGAACACGTCGCCCTCGCCGGCCTTGATCGCGTGATACGCCATCCGCGTGGTCTGCAGCGACGAGGAGCAGTACCTGTTGACCGTGGTTCCCGGCACGCCGTCCATGCCGAGCAGGATCGCGACCACGCGGGCCATGTTGAACCCCTGCTCGCCGCCGGGCAGGCCGCAGCCGAGCATGAGGTCATCAACGGAAGCCCGGTCGAGCTGCGGGACCTTGGCGAGCGCCGCGGATACGATCTGCGTCGCGAGATCGTCTGGCCTGATCGAGGTCAGCGATCCCTTGAATGCCCGGCCGATCGGTGAGCGGGCGGTTGCGACGATGACTGCCTCTGGCATGGCTGGCGCCTCCTCAGATCCGTGTCACAAACACGTTAACAGCACCGGGGACCGCTACTGTCATGCACAGGGAGGGCGAAAATCATGCAGGTGTACGACTCACTCGCCGACGTGACGGGCGGCACGCCGCTGGTCCGGCTGCGGTCCGTGACGCGGGGGGTGGCGAAGACGGCCAACGTGCTCGCCAAGGTCGAGTACATGAACCCGGGCGGCTCGGTCAAAGACAGGATCGCGCTGCGGATGATCGAGTCAGCGGAGAAGGAGGGCAAGCTGGTCAAGGGCGGCACGATTATCGAACCGACGTCGGGCAACACCGGCGTGGGCCTGGCGATCGTCGCGAACAACCGCGGGTACAAGTGCGTGTTCGTCTGCCCGGACAAGGTCGCCCAGGACAAGCTCAGCGTGCTGCGCGCGTACGGCGCGGAAGTCGTCGTCTGCCCGAGCACGGTCGTGCCCGACCACCCGGACTCCTACTACAGCGTGGCCCGCCGGCTCGCTCAGGAGACCCCGGGCGGCTGGCAGCCCGACCAGTACGCCAACCCCGACAACCCGGCCGCGCACTACCACTCCACCGGCCCGGAGATCTGGGCGCAGACGGAGGGCAAGATAACCCACTTCGTGGCCGGCATCGGCACCGGCGGCACGATCTCCGGCACCGGCCGCTACCTGAAGGAAATGTCAGCGAACAAGGTGAAGGTCATCGGCGCGGATCCCGAGGGCTCGGTGTACTCCGGCGGAACCGGCCGCCCCTACCTGGTGGAGGGCGTTGGCGAGGACATCTGGCCGGCCACCTACGACAGGCAGATCGCCGACGAGGTGATCGCGGTGAGCGACGCCGACTCGTTCCTCATGACCCGGCGGCTGGCCCGCGAGGAGGCCCTGCTCGTCGGCGGCTCGGCCGGGCTCGCGGTCGCCGCCGCGCTCAGGGTCGCGCGAACGGCCGACCCGGACGACGTCATCGTCGTCCTCCTTCCCGACGGCGGCCGCGGCTACTTGTCGAAGATCTTCAACGACGACTGGATGGCCGACTACGGTTTCCTCCGAGCCCAGACGACCGAGCCGACCGTCGCGGACCTGCTGGCCGCCAGGGACGATCGCACGCTGCCCGCGCTCGTGCACATCCATCCGGACGAGAGCGTGGCGCAGGCGATCTCGCTGCTGCGCGAGTACGACGTCTCGCAGTTGCCCGTGGTCCGCGAGGAGCCACCGCTGATGGCCGCCGAGGTCGCCGGGTCGGTCGCCGAACGCGACCTGCTCGACGCCCTGGTGGCCGGGCGCGCGAAACCCGGCGACCCGGTCCGGGACCACATGGCGCCGCCGCTGCCCGTGGTCGGGCAAGGCGAGCCCGTCAGCCGCGCCGCGGCGGCGCTGGAGAATGCGGGCGCCGCGCTCGTCCACGTGGACGGCAAGCCCGCCGTCGTGCTCACCCGCCAGGACCTGCTCGCCTTCTACGCCGGTACTTCTCAGGCGGGGACTTCCCACCCAGGGACGGGGCTGTGAAATTCGAAACCAAAGCGATCCACGCCGGCCAGGACCCGGACCCGCTGACCGGCGCCGTGGTCCCGCCGATCTACCAGACCTCCACCTACAAGCAAGACGGCGTCGGCGGCACCCGCGGCGGTTACGAGTACTCGCGCACCGCCAACCCGACGCGCAGGGCGCTCGAAGAATGCCTGGCCGCGCTGGAGAACGGCACCAGCGCGCTCGCCTTCGCGTCGGGAATGGCGGCCGAGGACTGCCTGCTGCGTGTGCTCTGCCGTCCCGGTGACCACGTGCTCATCCCCGCGGACGCCTACGGCGGCACGTTCCGCCTGTTCGACAAGGTGCTGAGCCGGTGGGGCGTGAGTTACGGGACCGTTCGGCAAAATGATCTCGAAGCCGTCGATCAAGCCGCAGCGGGCCGGAAACCTAAGCTCATCTGGGCCGAGACCCCGACCAACCCGCTGCTGTCGGTCATCGACATCCGGGCGCTCGCCGAGGTAGCGCACGCGCACCAAGCGCTGCTCGTCACCGACAACACGTTCGCGTCCCCCTACCTCCAGCAGCCGCTTGACCTGGGCGCCGACATCGTGGTGCACAGCACCACCAAGTACCTCGGCGGCCACTCCGATGTCGTCGGCGGCGCGGTGGTCGTCAAGGACCCGGCGCTCGCGGCGGACCTCGCGTTCACCCAGAACGCCACCGGCGGCGTGGCCGGCCCGTTCGACGCATGGCTCACGCTGCGCGGCGTCAAGACGCTGGCGGTGCGAATGGAGCGGCACTGCGCCAACGCGACCCGGGTCGCGGAAATGCTCGCCGCGCACCCGGCGGTCAGTGAGGTGTTCTACCCGGGCCTGCCCGGCCACCCGGACCACAAGATCGCGGCCACCCAGATGCGGGGATTCGGCGGCATGGTGTCCTTCCGGGTCGCCGCGGGCCCGGATAAAGCCGTCGAGATCTGCGGCCGCACCCGGCTGTTCACCCTCGGGGAGTCACTCGGCGGAGTCGAGTCACTGATCGAGCACCCCGCCCGGATGACGCACGCGTCCGCCTCCGGCTCGCCGCTCGAGGTGCCGGCCGACCTGGTCCGGCTGTCGGTCGGCCTGGAAGACGTCGGCGACCTGCTCGCAGACCTCAGGCAGGCGCTCGGCTGAACAGCAAAAAAGGCGACCCGCTCAAGAGCGCGCGGCAACCCGGGATCTGGACGAAGACCGGCCAGATCCCGGGCGCCGGCTGCGGATCGCCGACGCGGCCCAGGTCAGTGAGCCGCGGGTTCCTTGGTCTGCGAGCCAGACGGGGTCACGGCCTTGCCCTTGTACTTAAGGGCGAACCAGGCGGCGACCGCGAAAACTACGCCGACGATCAGGCTGCCAGCCGCACGAAGCGGGTGGTGCCCGGAGGAGCCGGCGACGTGGCCCATGAAACCAGGGAGGGAACCTGCGGGCTCTGCGACGTAAATGATGCCTGCCACGATGAACACGAGCGCGATGACACCCGCGATCACCGCGGTAATCGTCCGGCCCGAAGAGCCGGATCCAGCCGAGGGGCTCACTTCGTCCTCCTAATTACTAATTAGTGGTTCAGCCCTTAATGGTCTGCTGTGTAGCGGCAAATCTACCGCTGCCGCCTGGCTCCGCGTGTCCGAAGGAAGTCGTTCACGACATATTCCCCGAGATGTTCCGGAGCCGCCCGGAGCACGCGGCCGCCGTTCCTCTTGGCGACGTTGTCGACGAATGCGCTCAGCCTATCGTCCTCGGCGAGCATGAAGATGTTCAGGGCCGCGTGACGCCTGGTCATCTTGTCCACCTCGGCCAGCGTGAGCTCCAGCGTCTCCGGCGCGGGCGGCCAGTCGAACCACGGCCTGCCGTCCCGCTGCAGGTGGGCGGTCGGCTCGCCGTCGGTCACGATCAGCACCACGGGCTCGTGCTCGGGGTGCTTGTCGAGGTGCCGGCCGGCCAGCATCAGCGCATGGTGCAGGTTGGTGCCCTGCACCATGTCCCAGCCGAGGCCGGCCAACTCGGTCTCGCGCAGTTCCCGCGCGTAATTGGAGAACCCGACCACCTGGATGGCGTCCTGCGGGTACTTGCTGCGCAGCAGCGCGTGCAGCGCGAGCGCCGTCTGCTTGGCCGCCGCCCACGTGCCGCGCAGCGCCATCGAATACGACAGGTCGACCAGCAGGCAAACGGCCGCGGCGCTGCGCCGCTCCGTCTCCGCCACCTGGAAGTCGCTGGCGGTGAGCCTCACCCGGCCCCGGCCGCCGCCTTCCGCGGCGCTCCGCAGCAGCGCGCTGCGGACGGTGCGGGGGACATCGATCGGCTGCTCGTCGCCGAACTCCCATTCCCGCGTCGCCCCGGTCAGGTCACCCGCCTGCCCGGCGTCGTGCCGGTCGTGGTCGCCGGACCTGGCACCGTTCTCCAGCCCGGCGAACACCCGCCGCAGCGCGGTGTCCCCGAGCCGGCGCACCGCCTTGGGAGTCAGCTCCAGGTTGCCGCCGTTGTTCGTCAGGTAGCCCTGCCGCTGCAGTTCCCGCTCGATCCGGCGCAGCGCCTCCAGGTCGTCCACGGCCTGCCTGCCGAACGCGCGCCGCACCGCCTCCTCATCGATGTCCTCCAGGTTGGCGCCGGCGTAGTCCTGGGCGATGGCGCTCTCGAGTTCGGCGAGATCGGCCAGGTCAGCGACCGCGCTCGTCGCGTCGCCGAGCCCGAGCGGATCCTCACCGGACATCCGCACCCCCCGCTGCGGGGCGCCGAGCTCGGGCCGCCGCGCCCGCAGCGCGTCGCCGAGCGCCGCCATCTCCGCCGCCAGGCCCGCGTCCTCGAGCGCCTGCGCCATCAGCCCGGCCAGTTCCTCACGCTGCTCGTCAGACAGCGAGTTGAGCAGCCGCTCCGCGGCCATCATCCTTCTGACCAGCGAATCCACCAGCTCTTCGAGGTTCTGCGGGTTGTCGGGGAACATGTCGCCGTACTCCGCAATGAACTGGTCGAAGTCCTCCTGCGTGTGCTCGCCGCGGCTGTCCGCGTCCAGCATCCCTCGCAGGTCGGCCAGCATGTCCTTGACCCGCTGCAGCGCAGCCGGGTCCGGGTTTTGCAGCGCCTCCTTCATCCCGCGGAACTGGCTGTCAAGGACCTCCCTGCGCAGCAGGTCGCGCAGCTTGTCGAACGTCTCCCTGGCCGCCTGCGACCGCCAGTCGTAGTCCGCGAGCTGCCGGATCGCCCGCGACGTGTCCTCGGGCAGCGCGTCAAGATCCGCCTCGCGCAGCCGCGCGTCGTCGCTCGGATCTGGGAACAGCTCCGCGCGCTCCTGCCCGATCGCGGTGTCAAGCAGCGCCCGCGCCTGCTCAAGCATGCCGTCGAGCCGGCCGCGCCCGCGCAGCTCACGGGACCGCTCGCGCGCCCGGCGCAGCAGGTCATCGAGTCCGCGCCGGCCCTGCCAGCCGCGCCGCAGCAGATCCCGCAGCGCCTCCGCCGGCGTGCCGCCACCGAGGATGTCCTCGCCCATGTCGTCGAGCGCCCCGCGAACGTCATACGGCGCCGCGAGCGGATCGGGCCCGCCGTCGTACTCCCCGTACCGGTAGTTAGCCATGTCTACTCCAGAGTCGGCCGCGTGCGTTCGGGATGATCCGGCATCTACTGCCCGTAAATCGTGACCCCGTCCGCGCTGTCCTTCGACAGGCGGCGCATCAGGTACAAGCCCTCGAGGACGAATTCGATGGCGGCGGCCGCCTCGCCGAACGACTCCCTGCCTTCCATGTCAAGGCGTGCCATGATCCTCGCCAGGCCGGGAACCTCACCCGTCCGCCGCAGCAGTTCGCTGGCCGAGACCAGCTCACCGGACTCGATCGTGCTGCCGTCCGTGAACTTGTTGAGCAGCCCGCTCAAGTCCGCGCCGCCCAGCCTGGCCCGGAACGTGTCGGCGATCGCCCGGCGCAGGAGGTGCCCGAGGATCTCCTCCTCCCGGCCCTCCTCGCTCACCTCGAACTCGACCTTCCCGCGCAGCGTGCTGATGATCGCGGGCAGGTCGCACACCCGCGCGACGGGCACCTCGTCGTGCGCCTCGGCCACCAGCGCGGTGCGGCGCACCGCCGCCGCGGCGGCGCTCTCCGCGGCCGCGATCGCGAACCGCGCCGACACGCCGGATCGCGCGTCAGCCGCCGGAGACTCCCTGACCAGCCGGGTGAACCGCGCGATCACCTCGACCAGGTGCTCGGGCAGTTCGGCGCCGGGGTCGCCGCCGTCCCACGCGACCTGCGCCTCCTGCGTGATCAGCGCGAGCTCGTCCTCCAGCGTGACCGGGTAATGGGTGCGGACCTCCGCGCCGAACCGGTCCTTCAGCGGCGTGATGATCCGGCCCCTGTTGGTGTAGTCCTCCGGGTTCGCGCTGGCGACGAGCACGATGTCGAGCGGCAGCCGCAGCGAGTAGCCGCGGACACCGATGTCTCGCTCCTCGAGCACGTTCAGCAGCGCCACCTGAATTCGCTCGGCCAGGTCCGGCAGCTCGTTCAGGCAGAACACGCCGCGGTTGGTACGCGGCACGAGCCCGAAGTGGATGGTCTCCGGGTCGCCGAGCGTCCGGCCCTCGGCCACCTTGACCGGGTCGATGTCGCCGATCAGGTCGCCGACGCTGGTGTCGGGCGTGGCGAGCTTCTCGCCGTACCTGTCGCTGGCCGGCCGCCAGGTGATCGCCAGGTCGTCACCCTGCTCCTGCGCGAGGCGCCGGCAGCGCGAGCAGACCGGGGCGTAGGGGTGGTCGTTGATCTCGCAGCCGCTCACCGTCGGCGTCCACTCGTCGAGCAGGCCGGCGATCGTGCGGATCAGCCGGGTCTTTCCCTGCCCGCGCTCACCGAGCAGGATGATGTCGTGGCCGGCCAAGAGCGCGCGCTCGACGTGCGGCAGCACGGTCTGGTCGAAGCCGACGATGCCGGGGAACCGGTCCTGTCCGGCGCGCATCCTGGCGATCAGGTTCTCTCGTATCTCTTGCTTGACGGTTCGGTAGACATGGCCGCTCGCCCTGAGCTCGCCGAGCGTGGCTGGCCTGCGCGAAGCGCTTGCGTTGCGATGCTGGCTGTTCTGCTGCACGTATTCGACACTATGTCGCCCGCGCGACTCTTCGCATCTTCCGCAGGTCAGATGGGCGGCTAAGGTTCTCTGCCATGACCTTCATCTCTCCGCTGGTGCAGGCGGACGACATCGTTGCCGCCCGCGAGCTGCTGCGCGACGTCATCTCGCCGACGCCCGTGCTGTACTCGCGGGTGCTGTCCGAGGCCGTCGGCGGCCCCGTGTACCTGAAGTGCGAGAACCTCCAGCGCACCGGGTCGTTCAAGGTACGCGGCGCGTACACGCGGATCGCGCGGCTGTCGGACGCCGAGCGTGCGCGCGGGGTGGTGGCGGCGAGCGCGGGCAACCACGCGCAGGGCGTGGCGTTCGCGGCGGGCCTGCTCGGCACCCGGGCGACGGTGGTGATGCCGGAACGGGCGGCGATCCCCAAGGTGGAGGCCACCCGTGCCTACGGCGCTTCTGTGGTGCTGTCCGGCACGTCCGTGGAGGACGCGCTCGAGACGGCGCTTGACTTCGCGGCGCGGACGGGAAGCGTGTTCATCCACCCGTTCGACCACCCGGACGTGGTGGCGGGTCAGGGCACCCTCGGCTTCGAGATCATCGAGCAGTGTCCGCAGGTGAGGACCATCCTGGTGCCGGTCGGCGGCGGCGGCCTCGCAGCCGGGATCGCCGTGGCCGTGCAGAGTCTGGATCCGTCCGTGCAGGTGGTCGGCGTCCAGGCGGAGGCGGTGGCAACGTATCCGGCGTCGCTCGCCGCCGGGCATCCCACCGCGGTGGACATGAGGCCCACGATGGCCGACGGCATCGCGGTGCACCGGCCTGGCGACATCGCATTCGACATCCTGTCGTCGCTGGCCTCGCGGTTCGTGACTGTCTCCGAGGCCGCGCTCGCCCGCGGGCTGCTGCTGTGCCTGGAACGGGCCAAGCAGGTGGTGGAACCCTCGGGGGCGGCGGCGGTCGCGGCCGTGCTGTCGCACGCCGGCGAGTTCGAGCCGCCGATCGTCGCCCTGCTTTCCGGCGGCAACATCGACCCGCTGCTCCTGTCCAAGCTCCTGCGGCACGGGCTGTCCGCCGCCGGGCGCTTCCTCGGCTTCCGGTGCCGGCTCCCCGACTACCCGGGATCGCTGGCCGGGCTGCTGCGCGACATCGCGGACCTCGGCGCGAACGTCATCGAGGTCAGCCACGAGCGGCTCGCGCCCAGCCTGCGGGTGGACGAGGTCGAGGTCGTGCTCCAGGTCGAGACGCGCGGCCCGGAACACTGCAAGGACGTGAAGGACAAGCTTCGCACTGCCGGATACGCGCTTACGTTCAGCTAGCCGATGTCTAGCTAACCGACGTCGCCGACGAGGTCCTCGGCTAGTTCGAGGATGATCTTGTGCAGGTCGCCGGACTCGAGGAGCTGCGCCGGCTCGGCCTCCGCCTTCGCCTCCGTCTTCGCCTCCGGCCGCAGGGTGTCCTCCGTGAAGAACATGCACGAGGTGTTGGCGGCGAAGAGCGCCGCCGCCGCCCGGATTCGCGAACGCGGCGGGGCGCCGGGGCCGGTGAGGATGTCGACGAGGGCGTTCAGCCTGGGCCGGAACTGCGTGAAGCGGTACTTGCCGTGCTCGGTGTCGCGCAGCGTCGCCTGGTTACGCTGCATGAACCGGAAGACTTCGCCGCTGTCCATGACGATGGTGACGTAGCGGTCGAGCACCTCGCTGGCGGTCCGCCTGCCCGGCGGCTGGTCGTTGCCCCACGCGATCAGCGCGTCGAGCCGGTCGAAGTAGTCCTCGGTGAAGCTGGCGACGATGTCTTCCTTGGACTTGAAGTGGTAGTACAGCGCGGCCTTGGTGACGCCGAGGCGCTCGGCGATCTCGCGCAGCGAGGTCCGCTCGTATCCCTGCTCGGCGAACATCTCGAGCGCGACCTGCTGGATGCGGGCGCGCGTGTCGCCGCGTCTGCCGCCGTGCGGCAGTTCCTCCGAGCCCTGCTCTGGTGGTACCGCGTCCATCGTCGTGCTCTGCTTCCGTGCGTTGATAACAATCCGGGTGTCATTCCCTTGGCGGGGAATTTACTTGACGGCCGGTTAGTAAGCAATATAGCGTTCCTCTCAGTTGTAAACTAGCCGGGCGGCAAGTAAGTTTCCGGGCGGCTTCACGGGTGGGTCGAGGAGCGAAGCGGTGTCTGAGGCGACGGGTAACGACAAGATCGGTGTCTCCGCGGGGGCGGCGCCGCCTGACGAGCCCGGCGCCCAGTGGCTCACCCACCGGCAGATCATGGTGGTGCTGCCCGGGCTGCTGATGGCGATGCTGCTCGCCATGCTCGACCAGCTCGTCGTGGGCACGGCGCTGCCGCGGATTGTGGGCGACCTGGGCGGCGTCTCACACCTGTCCTGGGTGGTGACCGCCTACGTGCTGGCATCCACGATCACCACGCCGTTCTACGGCAAGCTCGGCGACATGTACGGGCGGAAGAAGTTCTTCATCTTCGCGATCATCATCTTCCTCGCAGGGTCGGCGCTGTCGGGCCTCTCCACCTCGATGGTGCAGCTGATCACGTTCCGCGCCATCCAGGGTCTTGGCGCGGGCGGCCTGATGGTCGGTGCCATGGCGACGATCGGTGAGATCGTGCCGCCCCGGCAGCGCGGCAAGTACATGAGCTACTTCATGGTCGTGATGATGCTCGCCACGATCGCCGGCCCGCTGGTCGGCGGCTGGATCACCACCGCGTTCTCGTGGCGGTGGATCTTCTACATCAACCTGCCGCTCGGCGGTGCCGCGCTCGTCTACCTGATCGCGACCCTGCACATGCCGACCCGCCGGGTCGAGCACCGCATCGACTACCTGGGCGGCATCCTGCTCGGCGTGATCGCGACCTCGGTCATCCTGGTCGCAACGTGGGGCGGCACGGAGTACAGCTGGGTGTCGGCCCCCGTGCTCGTGCTCATCGCGCTCGCGGTCGTCGCGCTGGTCGCGTTCATCGCCGTTGAGCGGCGCGCGGCCGAGCCCATGCTGCCGCTGCACGTGTTCAAGAACAGGAACTTCTCGCTGACCATGGTGCTGGCGTTCTTCGTCGGCCTGGCCCTGTTCGGCGCGATGACGTTCCTGCCGCTCTACCAGCAGACCGTGCAGGGTGCCTCGCCGACGGTGAGCGGCCTGCTGCTGACGCCGATGATGGTCGGGTCGGCCATCACGTCGATCGTGGCCGGGCAGGCCGTGACGAGGACCGGCCGGTACAAGCTGTTCCCCATCATCGGCGGGGTGATCATGGCGCTCGGGATGTTCATGCTCAGCAGGCTGGGCGTGAGCACTTCGCGGCTGGAGACCAGCCTCGACTACGTGGTCCTCGGCCTCGGCATGGGCTTCCTGATGCAGATGGTCTCGCTGATCGCGCAGAACAGCGTGGCGTTGCGGGACATGGGGGTGGCGAGCAGCGCCCGGATGTTCTTCCAGCAGATGGGCGGATCGCTGGGTGTCGCGGCCTTCGGCGCGGTGTTCGCGAGCCGGCTGAACAGCGCCATGGCCGCCACGGGCGGTAAGTTCCACGTCAGCGGCGGCTCGCTTGATCCGGCGACGGTGACCAGCCTCCCGGCCGCGCTGCGGCACGAGGTGTTCACCGCGATCGCGCACGCGGTCCAGGGCGTATTCGTCTGGGTGGCGCCAGCGTCGGTGCTGATCTTCGTGATCGCGCTGTTCATCAAGGAGGTGCCGCTGCGCAGTGGCGGCGCGCCGGGCAGCCAGAGCCCCGCCCCCGAGGCTGAGCTCGTGGCCTGACGGGCGCTTCGGAGACCCTGGAAACTGAATGAGCGCCCGGCCGCCGCGACAAGCGGCCGGGCGCTTAGTGCGTCTCAGGCGCCGGCGTAGGGCACCGCGTCCAGGATCTCGACCGTGGTGGACCGGCCGTTCGGCAGCGAATAGGTGGCCTGCTCGCCGACCTTCTTGCCGGTGATTGCCGATCCGAGCGGGGACTTCGGCGAGTACACGTCAATCGGCGAGCCGCTCTCCTCGCGCGAGGCGAGCAGGAACGTGACCTCCTCGTCGTCGCGGACGAACCGGACGGTCACCGTCATGCCAGGCCCGACCACGCCGTCGGTGCGCGGTGGTTCGCCCACCCGCGCGTTCTCCAGGATGTGCTGAAGCTGGAGGATGCGGCCCTCGATCTTGCCCTGCTCCTCCTTGGCTGCGTGGTAACCGCCGTTCTCGCGCAGGTCCCCCTCTTCACGGGCCGCCTCGATCTTCTTGGCGATGTCCACGCGTCCCTGGCCGGAGAGGTGGTCCAATTCGGCCTTGAGCCGATCGTACGCCTCCTGGGTCAGCCAGGTGACGCTGTCTTCGCGCGTCTCGGTCACGGGCACTCCTCAGTAGTGCGCAGGACTTTGCAGTCCGTCTAGGGGCTGGGATTTGTTGAGCGCAAGGATTTGCCAACCCTGCGCCAAGGAGCCAGCCGGTCTCCGGGGGTAATCTTCTGAGGCTAACAAGGGTCGGCCACTGCTGTGAACTAGTCAAGTCCCCCAGGTAGGCGGCGCGGCATCGCTAGAAGGCCTCCCGGCCAGCTTTTCCAGTTGGGAATGCGGCTAAACAGGGCGGATGTTTCGGTGAAGGAAACGAAAGTAAACGGAGGGAGACTGCGTTGTCATCCCAAGGGCCCGGGTACGGGAACGGGAAGCTGAGGCTGATGGCCGTGCACGCGCATCCGGACGACGAGTCGAGCAAGGGCGCCGCCACGATGGCGCGGTATGTCCGCGAGGGCAGCGAGGTCCTCGTCTGCACGATGACCGGCGGCGAGCGCGGTGACGTCCTCAACCCGGCGATGGACCGGCCCGAGGTCAAGGCGAACATGGCCCGCATCCGGCGCGAGGAGATGGCTCTGGCCCGCGAGATCCTCGGCGTCGGGCAGCGGTTTCTCGGCTTCACCGACTCCGGCCTGCCCGAGGGTGACCCGAAGCCGCCGCTGCCGGAGGGCTCGTTCGCCCTGGTGCCGCTCGATGAGGCGGCCGCCCCGCTCGTCCGCGCGGTACGCGAGTTCCGCCCGCACGTGATCTTGACCTACGACGAGAACGGCGGCTACCCGCACCCGGACCACATCAAGACCCACCAGGTCGCCGTCGAGGCGTTCGAGGCCGCGGCGGATCCCGACCGGTACCCGGAGGCCGGCGGCGAGCCCTGGCAGCCGCTGAAGCTTTACTACTTCGCCTCCTTCCACCAGGCCAAGTACGTCGCGCTGCACGAGGAGATGGTGCGCCGCGGCCTGGAGTCGCCGTACGAGAAGATCTTCGCCGAATGGGAAGAGCGCGCCCGCAAGCGCGCCGAGCTCGGCATGAGGGAACTCGAGCTCACCACGCGCGTCAACGCGGCCGACTACCTGGAGATCCGCGACCAGGCGCTGCTCGCGCACGCGACCCAGATCGACCCGAACAGCTCGTGGTTCGCCTGCCCGCTCGACGTGCAGCGCGCCGCGTGGCCGACCGAGGACTATCATCTAGCTAGGTCGCTCGTCGATACCGAGCTGCCGGAAGACGACCTTTTCGCGGGTGTCCGGGAGAGTGTGACCCTTTGACGTTCCTAGCCGCTGCGCTGAGCAGCAGTTCGACCAGCTCCACGATGAACGACGTGGAGCCGGGGCTGCTCGGCTTCCTCGTCGTGGCGGCGATCGGAGTCGCGCTCGTGTTCCTGCTGCTCTCGATGAACAAGCAGTTCCGCAAGCTCGGCCCGCCGCCGGAGGATGACGTGGCCGTGGGCGCGGTGGGCCCTCCTGGTGCGGCGTCCGATGGTGAGCCGTCCGGCGGCGAGGCCGCGCTGATCGGTGACACGGGTGCCGGATTTGACCCGGGTGCCCAGACCGGCACGGGGTTCAAGGCTGTCGATGCCAGGGCGATCGATGCCGAGGCGGCTGATTCGGCGGCTAACGGCCGGAAAGGCCGTTCGTAGGAGCGAGCCGGGGCGGCATAGCGCGCCGTACGCCCCGACCCCGTGGTCGGCCTGGCCAGGAAAGCCGTCGACGGCGAGCTGACCCTCCGGCTGCCGACGATCGGGGACGGGCCGCTCGCCTCGCCGGAAGCCGGCCGGGAGCCCCCGGCGGGAAAACTCGCGCTCGCCGCCTAGCGCGTGCCCGCCCTGGTCTTCGAGCCGTCGGCCGCGGCGGAGGTCCTCGCGGTATTCGGCACCGCCGCCGAGTCCTATCCGAACGCGGTGGCCGCCGCGACGCTGGCTTACCTGGCCGTGGTCGCGCGGTTCGCCGCCGACCTAGTGGCACGCGGCCGGGTGCTGCCGGTGCTCGTCGCGGAAGACGACGGTTACGCCGCCCGCTGGCGGCCGGTGCTCGGCGCCGCCGACGCCCAGCGCGCCCGCGACCTGGCCGCGGCCATGCCGCCGCTGTGCCGCGCGGCGCGGCTCGCTGTCACATTCATCCGCGCCGATCCGGGAGGAGGGCGCGGCGGGCCCTGCCCCCACGTTGCTGGTGTGTCCCATGTCCCTGGTGGGGAACTGGCAGCGGGAAGCCGCGCGGTTCACCTCCGGACTGCGCGTCCATGTGCACCGCGGCGCGGAGCGGCTGACCGGTCATGAGCTGGCCACGTGCTCAATACGAGGTCAACTGCTCAGCAGGTGAGGTGACGGACTAGCTTAGGTTTAACCGACGGTCAGGTCGCACCTGAGCGACCAGGTCCAGTCCCTAACTAACCTGGTTGACGCGGTGGACCCGGTTACCGCCCTGCTGGACCAGCAGACGCATGGAGGCGGCGACTGGCCCAGCATCGCTGTTCAGGACAATAATCCTGAGCCAGCATGACGGCCCAGCTGCTCATAAGCTGCGGACAGCACCGTGCGCAGGTCCTTGCCACGGATCACGAGCGGGGGCGGGTCGAACATGCGGAGCAGCAGGTCGGGGACTGCGGTGGCTACGGGAGGTGCGGCCAGCGCGCGCAGCCGCGCCTGGCTCAGTCCGGGCGACCAGAAGTCACCGGCCTGGGCGAGCGGCGGCCCTGTCACGTCGGCGAGCACGGCGCGCGTGGCGCTCGCATCGGCCGCGTCCATGGCGGCGGTCGACGCGTCGGCTTCGGCCCCGCCGCGCCCGCCCGTCTCGGGGCTCCCGACAGTGGGCCGTGGACCGGCCCGGCGCAGCGCGGCCAGCAGCGTGTCACGGTTCCGGCCACGCCAGGCGAGCATCGCGAACGGGTCGTCGTCGAATGCCTCGGCAAGCACGTAACACACCGCGGCGAGGTGCTTGCAGGGCACCTCCCAGTCCGGGCAGCTGCAGTGCATGTCCAGGTCAGCGGCCGACCGGGGAAATAGCGGCGTGCCGCAGTCGGCGAAGACCTGTTCGATCTCCGCTGGCATCTCGCCGGCCAGCAGCTTCGCGCGGAACAGCGCCTGGCTGGCCAGTCGGCGCTCGACCTCCCGCCACTGGGAGGTGGTCAGCGGCAGCACGCCGATTGTTACCTTGTATGGCTGCGGCCGCGAGCCCTGCACCCGGGCGGTGACCCTGCCCTGCGTCAGCGCGAACTCCAGGACCTGTCCCTTGCGCGCGTAGCTGCGCCCGCGCTGGAGACGGCCGCTCATCCCGAGGGATTCGAGCACGGCGATGAACCGGCGGGACCACCACTGCTCGCCGATCGCGCCCCGCTTGCTCTTCGCTCTGATCCCCCCGTCCACTGGGATCGGCCCTGCGGACTGGGGAAAGGGGAAGTACGATCGGCTCATTCGGGCACCGCATCGGCGGTCAGGGAGACCACGTCTCGCAGCTCGGACGTGGACAGGCCGGCGAGCCAGCTCTCACCGGTGCCGACGATCTGCTCGGCGAGGGCTTTCTTCTGCTCGATCATGGCGTCGATCCGCTCTTCCAGCGTGCCGACACAGACGAACTTGCGCACCTGGACGTCGCGGCGCTGCCCGATGCGGAACGCCCGGTCGGTCGCCTGGTCCTCCACGGCCGGGTTCCACCACCGGTCGACGTGGATGACGTGGTTCGCCGCGGTCAGGTTGAGCCCGGTGCCGCCGGCCTTGAGCGAGAGCAGGAAGAGCACCGGTTCATCCGCCTCCTGGAACCGGGTTACCAGCTCGTCCCGCTGCTTCTTGCTCGTGCCGCCGTGCAGGTACAGCACCTGGCAGCCGATCCGGGCGGCGAGGTACGGCTGCAGCATCCGGCCGAACTCGGCGTACTGCGTGAAGCACAGCGCCTTGTCGCCGTCGGCCGCGACCTCCTCGCAGATCTCCTCGAGCCTGGCCAGCTTGCCGGACCGGCCAGGCAGCCGGGAGCCGTCGCCAAGCAGGTGCGCGGGGTGGTTGCACACCTGCTTGAGCTTGGTCATCGTGGCCAGCACCAGGCCGCGCCTGGTGATGTCATCGCTGGCCTCGTCGATACGGCTGAGCATGTCGGTGACGGTCGCCTGGTACAGGCTCGCCTGCTCTTGGGTCAGGTTGCACCAGACCTTGATTTCCTGCTTCTCTGGCAAGTCTGAGATGATTGACTTGTCCGTTTTTAGGCGGCGCAGCACGAACGGCTGGGTGATCCGGCGCAGTTGCTCTGCCGCCTCGGGATCACCGTGCCGCTCGACCGGGACAGCGAATCGCTCGCGGAACTTCTTGGCGGAGCCGAGCAGGCCGGGGTTGGCGAAGTCCATGATCGACCACAGCTCGGAGAGCTGGTTCTCGACCGGCGTCCCGGTCAGTGCGATGCGGGCCGCCGCGGGCAGCGCGCGGACCGCCCTGGCCTGCGCGGTGTCGCGGTTCTTAATCGCTTGTGCCTCGTCGCATACGACGCGGACCCACCGAACCCGGCTCAGCGCGTCCCGGTCCCTGTTGGCGATTCCGTACGTGGTTATCACCAGGTCCGCGTCCGCCAGCGCTGCGGTCAGTTCGTCGCCAGTCAGCCGCTCCGCACCGTGGTGGACATGCACCCGGAGTTCCGGGGTGAACCGTTGGGCTTCCCGCTGCCAGTTCCCTACCAGCGACATTGGACATACCAGCAGCGTCAGCCGGTTCCCGGGCGGGGCGGCGGCGATCAGGGCCAGCAGCTGAACGGTCTTGCCCAGGCCCATGTCGTCGGCGAGGACGGCGCCAAGGCCGAGTTCGCCAATGAAGGACAGCCAGGCGAGGCCGCGCTGCTGGTATGGCCGCAGCTCGCCGCGGAAGCCGTCTGGTGTGTTCAGCGGCGGCAGCCGCCGGTCGGCCTGTCCGGACAGCAGGTCGCCGAGCCAGCCGTCGGCGTCCACGGTCACCGGCACGTCGTCGGCTGGCCCGTGCGCGTCGGCCTGCAGCACGTCGGCGGCGGTCATGGTGCCGGACTGGTTGCGCTCCAGGAACTTCAGCGCGGTCTTCAGGTGTCGCTCGTCCAGTTCCACCCACTGGCCGCGGACGCGGACCAACGGTACCTTCAGCGCGGCGAGCTCGGCCAGTTCGTCGGGGGAGAGCATGTGGTCGCCCACGGCCAGGTCGTAGCGGAACTCGACGAGGTCCTGCAGGCCGAATGCGGACTGCCGGGCCGATGGCGAGCTGGCCGTGCTCGACTTGGTGGTCAGCTTCAGCCCGAGCCGTGCCTTGCGTGCCCAGTCGGGAAGCAGCACGCCAAAGCCGGCACCGGCGAGCAGCGGCCCGGTCTCCCTGAGGAACCGGAGCGCGCCCGCGGTGTCGAGGGTGACCGCCGCGGGTGCGGGCTCGCGGAGCGCGTCTTCGAGTTCAGGGAACAGCCGGGCAGCGGCACCGAGGCCCGCGAGCAGCAGCTCGTCGGGATGCTCGTCCCCGGCGAGCCAGCCAGTCCCCGCCCCGGCCCAGACATCCTCGGCCGTCAGCATCAGGCTCGGGTCCTCCGCCGACTGCAACGCGAACTCCACTTGCCACAAGCAGGCATTTCGCGAAATGTCGGCTTTGCCTGTTTCGCCTGCGAGGGCCGGGTCGGGCGTCATGCGCGCTGAGTCGGGCGCCGGCGAGCCGGCCCGCTCGGCGAGGGTGGCCGGGTCGGGCTCGGGCGGTTCAGCCAGACGGAAGCAGGTGCGGACCGGGCCGGCCGGAAGTTGCGCGGCGGCTAGCCAGGCGGCCAGCGACGTGGCCAGTGCCTGCGCCTCGGCCGCATCCTGCGGCGTTTCCACAGTTACGCGAGCATCGGAGGTGGTGAGAGCAGCAACCGTACGTTCGGCCAGATCGATGCGGGTGGGGCGGCGGCCTCTGCGCGCGGGAAGAAGCGGTGCCTGCAGCCGGGTGCGGACCGTCGAATCCGCGAAGGAGTCAAGCATGTCGGCCAGCGAGGTCCCGGCCGGGGCATCCTCGGCCGCGCGGCACAGCGGCGGCATGGCCGCGGCCAGTTCGCGGGCGCGCTGGGCATCGGCGGCGGCGAGCACCGGCCGCCAGCGGGCGGCGTAGCCGTCCTCCTCGGGAACCAGCACGGGCAGCACCCGGCCACGCGTGACCAGGTCGGCCGCGAACAGCGCCACGGCGCACAGGTAGCCGATGGAGCCGCCGGAGGTAAGCTCGGCGAACTGTGCTCCGGCGAGTGCGGTGAGCAGCCCGGCCGCTGCGTCCGGTTCGAACGTGAGCACCGGTATCCGCCAGGCGGCCATTGACGGCCGCGTGCTGCCGGACGGACGGTCCTCGCCTGGCGGTTCGGCTGTGTTATGCGGCCGGGTGAGTTCGGGTGAGGCGAGCGGGCCATCGCCGATCGTTGGCAGCCGTAGGGTCAGCTCGTCGTCGACCGCTTTTCGGGCCAGATCGGCGGCTGGCGCACGGAGCGCGACGAGCACGTCGGCCAGCTCGGCCGCGCCGACGGCGAACGGGTGCCTGCGCGGCGCGCGCGACGGCCGGCCGACACGGGTTGGGGCATGCGCGGGCAGCGCGGGATCTTCGGCCCATAGCTGCACCGCGCCATAGGCCCAGATACCGTGCACCACGAGCATGCTTGTCACCCCCAGCGGCTAGCCTCGCGCCTTTCCTCAAACGCGGCATTAAGGGTGACGGGTGTCCTCCAAGCACGCGCTCAGAGCGGCCTCCTGTCGTTTGGTAGGCCACAGCCGGAACTTGTTGTATGTGCTCATCACCGTAGCGCATCCAGTGATCGGCGGATGACCGCTGTCAGTTCCTCGTCGTCTATGGCCGCATCGCGCATGCCAGCACCGGCCCAACATCCCCGGCCTACCCCGGGAGGCGGCGGGGGCTCCGGGTGGTGTGAGATGGGCGCAGACCCTGGATACCAAACTACGAAACCGCAGGTCAGGGAAGTGCTGGCAATTCCGGTCTGGATCCTGCGGCGTGTCGTCAAAAGGAAATCCAGGATCTGGCAGATCTGGTACGTGTTCCATCGTGACGGCTCTGCCACCTGGCACGGTCGCCCGAATCCCTGGCTGAGCGCGTCAAGCCCTGATGGCCTCCGTAAGCTGATCAGCCAGGCCAACACGCAGACAGACGAGGATGCGGCGGCGGGTGCACTCAAAGGGGACGCATCCACGGATGCATCTGGGATGGCGGATGTCACGGAATGTTCGTAGCGGGCCGCATCTCAGCGTGCTGGGCTACCTGACGCTCGGAGTAGCCGCGCGGGATGCTGACGCTGACACCACTGGTCACGGCTGTCACTTCCGTTGTCTTTGTACCCCAGCCGACCACTTTTCCGGTTGAGTGACCGGTCACAAGTGGTCATAACAGGTACAAAGTGGTGCTAGGTATCCGTGCTGATGAAAGACATGAGGGCTGTGGGTCCGGTGAGGTCCGGAGCACCGCGTCAGTCAGGTCGCGGATCGCTGCCGAGCCGGGGTTACTCCGTCCAGGCGCGCTGCATCGCCTCGGGGAGGCCCCACCAGCCCAGCGCGGTCAGCCGGTCGTCGTCGTCGATCGCGCCGAGCACGCTCCACATCGCGGTCACGTGCAGGAACAGGCCCTCGACGCTGAGTTCGTCGAACTCGTCGTAGTCCTCAGCGTCGTCGAGCTCGCCGAAATCCTCGAAATCCTCGAAGTCGGCGGAGTCGAACTCCTCGCCGTCCTCGTCCGCGTCCTCGTCCCCTTCGTCGTCCTCGTCCTCCGTGTCGTCCTTGCCGGTGAGGCCGGTCAGTTCCTGCGGGTCGAAGTCGCGTACGTACCTGGCGAGGTCGGCGGCCGACGCGGGCGTGCCCGGGCCGCCGGTGATCAGCGCCGACATGACCGCCAGCCAGTCGAAGTGATCGAGGGCGGCTACCGCGGCCAGCGCCGCGGACGTCTCGTCAGGTTCGCCGTCGTCCTCGTCGCCGAGATCGGTGTCCTCGTCGCCGAAGTCGAGGTCTTCGTCTTCCACCCACTCCATCGCGCGGGCGAACTCCTTGTCCTCCTCGGACAGCGGATCACCCTGGGGGGAGGCCACCGACGTGGCCAGCGTGAGCCACATCTCCGCGTCGTCAGAGGGCAGCGAATCCGCGTTGCGCCCGCTGAACGAGACGAGCATCTGCCCGGGCCAGCCAGGGCGGCCGATCTCCCCGCGCAGCCTGGCGGCCACCGAGCGCAGCTCGCCGGCGGGCAACGGCCGTTCGCCGGCCGTCTGGAGCATGGTTCGCAGCGCGCTCAGCGCCTCGGCGTCGGCCGCCGCCCAGTCGGCGAGAAAGGCCTCGTCCTGCTCGTCGAGCAGCGCCGTCATCGGCACCCGCCCATCGGGCAGCGGGGTGGTCATCCACCGTTCCTGCAGCGCCAGGTACTCCCGGCGCTCCCCGGCGTCCCCGACGGCCAGCTTGTCGGGGTTGATCTGTCCCGCGGCCAGGCACTCCTCCAGGTAGCTCACCAGCCGGGCGTGCATCTCTTCCTGAAGCGGGCTGCGCTGGGACGGCTCCTCCCACACGTGCAGGCCGATTATCCCCGTCGGTTCTGTTCCGGTGGCCTCAAGCCAGCCGTGGACGTCCCCGAACGTCGCCTCGCGGTCGCTGATCTTGCGCAAGATGGCTTCGGCGGAGTCCCAGAACGGCGCGGACAACGGGTTGCCAGCGGCGAGCAGGCCCCGCCTGATGCCGGGAAGCGACGCGAGAGCGTCGCCCGGTGCCACGCTGAGCAGTGCTATTGCGACGTCGCGCCGACGCAGTTCGCCGAGCGGGCGCCCGGCGAGTTCGGCGACACGGTCAGCTTCGAGTTCCACGCCTCGCAGCGTACGACGTGGGGGTCCCACAGCGCAGCCCTCCGGTCTCCTGGTCGGTGTCCTGATTGCTCTACAACTCGGTCCTGCCGCCCAGATACGGGCGGAGAACCTTCGGAACCCGGACCTGCTGGTCCGCGGTCTGGTAGTTCTCGACGAGCGCGGCCAGCAGTCGCGGCGTGGCGATCGCCGTGTTGTTGAGCGTGTAGGCGAACTTCACGGTCCCGTCGGTGTCGCGGTACCGCACGTTGGCCCGGCGGGCCTGCCAGTCGTGTAGCGACGAGCAGCTGTGCGTCTCGCGGAACCGGCCGAGCGACGGGAACCAGGTGTTGATGTCGTTCATCCGGTACTTGCCCGCGCCCATGTCGCCGGTGGAGCACTCCACCACCTCGTAGTGCAAGCCGAGGCCCTGCAGCAGGTGCTCGGCGGCGCCGAGAAGCTCGGCGTGCCAGCGGTCGGATTCCTCGTCGTCGGCCGCGCAGATGACGAACTGCTCCACCTTCTCGAACTGGTGCACGCGGAGCAGTCCGCGTACGTCGCGCCCGGCGCTGCCCGCCTCCCGGCGGAAGCACGGCGAGATTCCGGCGTACCGGATCGGCAGCGCCTTGGCGTCGAGGATCTCGCCGGAGTGCAGCCCGACGAGCGCGACCTCCGCGGTGCCGGCGAGATACAGGTCGTCCGCGGTGATCGCATAGGTCTCTTCGCGGTGCGCGGGGAACTGGCCGGTCCCGGTCAGCGCCTCGTCCCGGACCATGGCGGGCACGGAGATCACCGTGGAGCCGCGCTCGATGAGGTGGTCCAGCGCGTAGGACAGCAGCGCCCGATCGAGCAGCACCATCTCGCCGGTGAGCGCGTACGCTCGTTCGCCCGCGACTTTCCTGGCCCGGCTGAATTCCGCCCAGCCGCGGTTTTCCAGCAGCTCTACGTGGTCTTTGGGGTCGAAGTGGAAGATCGGCTGCTCGCCCCACGTCCTGATCGTGACGTTGGCCGAGTCGTCCGGGCCGACCGGCGTTCCCGTCCACGGGATCGTCGGGGTGAGCAGAAGCAGCACCTGCAGTTCGTCGCTGACCTTGGTGAGCTGTTCGCGGACGCTCTTCAGGTGGAGGTCCTGCTCCTCGTGTTCTGCCTTCAGCTGCACCCTGGTGGCCTCATCGGCCCTGGCGAACTCCCTGGCGAAGCTCTTCCGCCGGGTCTGCGCCTCGTCAAGCTCACGCTGGAGTTCGCGGCTGGACTGGTCAAGGCGGAGCAGTTCGCCGACCTCTAGGTCGATGCCCTTGACCCGGACCGCGGCACGCACGGCCTCCGGGTTCTCCCTGATGAATCGTCTGTCCAGCATGGTGGAAACGCTACCAGCAGTGGCGTGGCGCTCGCTGAGTGCCGACGGCTGGCGCCATCCCGGTAATTTAAGGATCATGCTCGTCACCAACCACGTGCTGTCCGGCGCGCTCATCGGCGCTGCCGTGCGACGCCCGGTTCCCGCCGCCGCGCTCGGCGTGGCTTCGCATTTCGTGCTCGACGCGGTTCCCCACTGGGGCAAGTTCCGGGGTGGCTTGCTGCGCGTGGCCGTGCCCGACGGCCTGGCCGGCCTGGCCGTCATCGGCGCCTGCGCGGCCATCGCGCCGCGGGAACGCCGGCTCGCGGTCCTGGCCGGCATGGCCGGTGCCGCGCTGCCCGACCTGGAGAAGCCGTCAATGCTGTTCTTTGGCCGGTCGCCCTTCCCGCGTGCGGTGGACGCCTTCCACTCGGCGATCCAGGACGAGGCGCCAGATCGTGTCCACCACGAGATCATCGCGGGGGCGATCTTCACCGCCGGCGCTCTGGCCCTGCTTCGCAAGCGGAAGCGTGCCTAGCCGGGTCAGGAGTTGTTCAGGGCAGTGCCGAGAGCGTTGACGTCCTGGTCGAAGTGGTTAAGGGTCTGCTGGAGGCCGATGCGGTTGAACGTGGCCTGGTATTCGGCGACGCTGGTGGCCTGGCCGAGCTCGGTGTACTCCCGGGCGACCTGGGTGGCGTCGGCGTAGGCCTGACTGGCGGCGGTAGTGGCGCCGGACGGCATGGGGGTGGCCCGGATCGAGTTCGCGAAGGCGGTGAAGTATCCGGCGGCGTTGCCGTCCGTCTTCGTGACGCACGTGAGGTTCTGGTCGCAGGCCGTCACCGCCGCCTGCCACTGGTTCATCTGGCCGGTCAGCGTGTTGTAGGAACTGTTCAGCTCGTCGATCGCGTTGTTCGCCGTGCTGATGTTCTGGGCTCGCTGTATCACGGCGCCGAAGCGGACGCCGTCCAGCACGTAGGTGAGCGCGCCGAGGACCAGGATCAGCACGAGCAGGCGCTTCGCGCCAGAGGTGAGGATGAGCTGCCAGCTCGCTGGCTGGAACACGGTGTGGCCCGGCCCGTATCCGCCCGGCGCGCCGTATACGGAGCCTGGAGTGCCGTATACGGAGCCTGGAGTGCCGTAGCCGGGAGCGGGCGGTGCGCCAGGCGTGCCATAGCCGGGCGCGGCGTAGCCGCTTGCCTGATATCCGGCGGGTGCGCCGTAGCCGGGGGCGCCGCCATATCCGTACCACGCGTCCGGCGCCGGCTGGGCGGGGGCGGCCGCTGGCTGCACGCCGCCCGCGTCGCCGAACAATCCCCAGGGATACGTGGGCGTCAGCATGCAGTAGTAGCAGTAGAGCCTTGTCTCATAGCGGAGCACCGCGGTGAGCGCCTGGTGCAGTGAGTGCGGCAGCTGTCCGGCCACGAGGGTGATCAGCCACGCGATGAACAGCAGAATCGAGCTGACGCCCGAGACGGCCACGCCGGATACGATCGCGGCGGGGATGAACAGGATCACGCGGAAGAACACCGCGGCCCGGTTCAGCCGCCCCCGCTCGGCCACCGCCAGGCGCACCGGGTAGCCGGCGGCATCGTCGAGCGTGAACGGTGGGTACGCGTCTGTCAGCAGGAACAGGTACGCCCGGACCCGCAGATACCACCGCATGAAGCCGGATAGGTAGCTCACCGCGAATTCGGGCAGGCGCGCCGTGAACAGCGCGCCCCACCAGCCGATGAACGCGACCACGGACGTCGCGATCGCGAGGAAGAAAAGCAGGAACAGGTGGGGGATGACCAAGATCAGCCGGAACGCTACCGTTGCCCTGCGCTGCGCCGCCGTCTCCGCTACAGCGACCTGCACCGGGGCCGGCTCGGCCAGCTGGAGGGGCGCTTCCGCCGGATATGCGGGATAAGACGGATAGCCGGTCACCATGTCCCCTGTCTCTGCTTGACGCCCCGTGTGCGCAGACCACGCGAGCTTAGTAAGAGCTGAAGGCCGGTGACATCGGCGTTCAGTAAAAATTGTGCATCGATGTTCAAATCTGCACGCCTTGGGAGGCGTGCGGAGTGGAGTGGGCGCTCACTCGGCTGGCGGAGGGTATTCAAGCCCGACCATGCGCGCGAGGTCACCGAGGGTGAGCTCGAACATCGGTGCCGGGTCGTCGAGCGCGAAGCCGAGGTGGCCGAAGACCTCCATCGACACCGCGCCGTAGAGCAGCATCCAGCAGCGCAGGAATACCAGGATCGCACCGTCAGGCGCCTCAGTCCGCAGTACCGCGCGGAACCGGGCGAGTTGTGCCCGCAGGCTGGGGTCGATCTCGGCGTCGGCGGGCACGGGGAAGTGGGTCTTGGTCCACAGTTCGAGGAAGAGCGCGTAGAAGGTTCCGGCGAACTCGAGCGCGCATTGTTCCGCGATGTCGAACCGCCCGTCGTCGAGGCCCGGCAGCGGCACGCCGAACAGGAGGCTGAACTCGTCTTTGTGGTTCAGTGCCCAGCGGCGGAACTCGCGGCAGGCGGCGACCATCTTCAGTGCCAGGCCCGCCGGGTCGCCGTGACCGGGAAGCCGGCCGGTCTCGTCGATGGCCCGCCGGATGTCCGCGGCAAGCTCGCGGAAGATCGTCGCGATCACGTACCTGAGCAGTTCTTCCCGGCTGCTGTAGTACCGGTACAGGCCGGGGGCGGTCATCCCCATTTCGCGGGCGATGGCGCGCAGCGATACGGAGTCCGGCCCCTGCTCGACGAGCAGCCGGCGAGCGGTCGCGGCGATCTCCTCCATCGTCGCCGCGCGCATCCGGTCGCGGCGAGTCAGCGAGGGGATCTCTGTCACGGTGAACCTCCGGACTCCGTCTTACCTCCTGTGAAGACGCTGAGAAAGATACATCGCGAACGCCCTTGACGAAAGTAAACGGTGTATGCGAAGTTTTCCCTGTAAGCAGTTTACGCCGTTCACTTCAGTGATCATGGGAAACGCAGGATCGTTGGGGGCGTGATGTTCGAGACATGGGGACGTGGCCTGTACGGGGCGCGGCGGCTGACGCTCGTGATCGCGGTGCTCTTCGCGGTGGGCGCCGGCATCTGGGGAACCGGCGTCTTCGGCAAGCTGACGTCGGGTAACACGTTCACGCCGCCGGACAGCCAGAGCAACAGGGAAAGCGCGCTCGCCGCCAGCGTGTTCGGGCGGAACGAGGCGGACGTCGTGGTGCTGTACCACAGCGCCGCGATGACGGTGGGCGACCCCGCCTACCGGCAGGCCGTGACGGCCTCGCTCGGCGCCGTTCCGGCTGACGACGTCGTGCGCACCGCCACCTACTGGTCGACCGGGCAGGCCAGCCTCGTCTCGGCCGACCGGCACTCTACCTACGCCGTGCTCCAGCTCGCCGGCGCCGATGACGCGGCCCGGCAGGACGCCTACAAGGCCATTAAGAACGATCTGCCCGGCGCAGGCGGGAGCGGCGGGGCCGCTGCGCTCGCCGGCACCGGGATCACCGCCGACGTCGGCGGCGCCGTGCCCACCGAGGTCACCATCAACAACGCGGTGACCGGCAACATCGCGCGCGCCGAGGGCATCTCGCTGCCCGTCTTGCTGATCCTGCTCGTGGTGATCTTCGGCAGCCTGGTAGCCGCCGTGCTGCCGGTCGCGATCGGCGGCCTGGCCATCCTCGGGTCGTTCACCGTGCTGCGGCTGCTCACCCTCGCAACCACGGTCTCCCTCTACTCGGTGAACATCACCACGATCATGGGACTGGGCCTGGGCATCGACTACGGCCTGTTCATGGTGACCCGGTTCCGCGAGGAACTGCGCCGCCAGCCGACGGTCGAAGCCGCCGTCGCCCGCACGGTAGCCACCGCGGGTCGCACGATCGTCGTCTCGGGCGTCACGGTCGCACTCGCGCTGACCAGCCTCATGCTGTTCCCCGAGGTCTTCCTCCGGTCGATGGGCTACGGCGGCGTGGCCACCGTCGCGGTGGACGTGATCGCCGCGGTCACCGTGCTGCCCGCGCTGCTCGCGGTGCTCGGCCACCGGGTCAACGCGCTGCGCGTCCGCAAGAGCGTCGGGGCCGCACCGAAGGACGCCGACGGCGCCTGGTACCGCCTCGCGCGGATCGTGATGCGCCGCCCGGTCGCCTTCGCCGCCGTCATCGTGGTCGTGCTGCTCGCCCTCGGCGCGCCGTTCCTTAAGATCTCCTGGGGCGGCACCGACGCCACGGTGCTGCCCGCGAGTTCCGCCGTCCGCCAGGTGTCAGACACCCTGGCCAGCGAGTTTCCGGCCAACTCGACCAACCCGATCGAGGCCGTCGTCAGCGGCGTCACGAGCCGGGACGCGCTGGCCGGCTACATCACCAGGATCGACGCGATCGGCGGCGTCACCGGAACCCAGATCACCGGCCAGCAGGGCAGCACGGTAAAGCTCGACGTCGGCTTCCGGCCGCAGTACTTCTCGCCGCAGGCGCGCCAGATCGTCACCGAGATCAGGAACATCCAGCCGCCGCCGCACGCCACCGTCCTGATCGGCGGGGCGACCGCGGGGCTCGTCGACGAGCTCAGCAGCCTCGGTTCCACCCTGCCGTGGATGGCGCTGCTCACCGGGGTGGCGACGTTCGTGCTGCTGTTCCTGGCCTTCGGCTCGGTGGTGCTGCCGCTGAAGGCGATCGTGATGAACATCCTGTCGCTGTCGGCGACGTTCGGCGTGATCGTGTGGGTCTTCCAGTGGGGGCACCTGTCCGGGCTGCTCCAGTTCACCCCCGGCAGCATCGACCCCACCATGCCGATCCTGCTGCTCGCGATCGTGTTCGGCCTGTCGATGGACTACGAGGTGTTCCTGCTGTCCCGGATCAGGGAGCGCTACGACGAGACCGGCGATAACACGGTCGCGGTAGCCAGCGGCCTGCAGCGCACCGGCGGCCTCATCACGAGCCTCGCGCTGCTGCTGATCATCGTCGTCGGGCTGTTCTCCGCCTCCAGCATCACGTTCCTGAAGCTGCTCGGCGTCGGCATGATCGTCGCGCTGATCGTCGACGCCGCGGTGGTCCGGGTGCTGCTCGTGCCCGCCACCATGAGGCTGCTCGGCCGCGCGAACTGGTGGGCGCCGCGCCCGCTGCGCGGTCTCTACGCCCGCTACGGCATCAGGGAAACGGAGGCCGCGGAGTCGCAACCGTACGTTCGGGCTCACTGATGTGGGGGGAGCCACCCCCCACACCACCCGGCTAATCTTCGCTCGTGACGCCCCGCGGCTAGCCAGCAGAGCAGCCCGACGGCGGGGAAGGCCGCGGCGGCCGCGCAGGCTCCCGGCCAGCCCCAGCTCTCGTAGGCGTGCGCGGCGGCGACGGAGCCGAGCGCGCCGCCGATGAACATCGTGGTCATGTAGATCGCGGTGATCCGCGACCGGGCCTGCGGCAGCAGCTCATAGATCACGCTCTGCCCCAGCAGGTTCGAGGACTGCACGGCGGCGTCCATGAACAGCACGCCGGTCACGAGCAGCGCCAGGCTGAGCCAGCCCAGGTGGGCGCCGCCGGCCGCGATCAGCGCGTAGGAGGCGAGCAGCGTGCCCTGCACGGCGCCGGTCGCGGGCCAGCGGAGCCTCGGGCGCGCGTCGATGTGCCTGCCGCCCAGCCCCGACACCAGCGCGCCGGCCGTGCCGGCGAGCGCGAACAGGCCGATCTCGAGCTGGTTGAAGTCGTACGGCGGCCGGGCGAGCAGGAACGAGACCGTGGTCCAGAAGGCGCTGAACGAGCCGAACCCGCACGCGCCGATCAGGCTGCGCCAGCGCAGCACCGGCTGGGTGCGCGCGAGGCTGAGGGTCTCGCGCAGCTGCGCGGCGTAGCGCTGGTCGATTTCGGGCGGCAGGTCGGGCAGCTGCCGGTAGAGGGTGACGGTGGTCGCCGCCATGAAGACAGCGGCGATCGCGTAGACGCCGCGCCAGCCCGCGAGCTGCGCGACGACCCCGGCGAACGTCCTGGACAGGAGGATGCCGGTGAGCAGCCCGCTGAGCACGGTGCCGATCGCCCAGGTGCGCTCGTTTTCCGCCGCGAGCGTCGCGGCGAACGGGATCAGCATCTGGATGACCACCGACGTGAGCCCCATGACGAGGGCGAGCGCGCCGAGCGTCTTCAGGTCGGGGGCCGCGGCGCTGGCTGCGACGGCCACCGTGTCGATGCTGAGCAGCGTGGTGAACAGCATGCGCCGCCTGGTGATGTCCGCGGCGGGGACGATCAGCAGCAGGCCGACGCCGTAGCTGAGCTGGGTGATGGTGACGAGGAGGCTCGCGCTCGTCTGCGAGACGTGCAGGCCGGAGGCGATCGTGGGCAGCAGCGGCTGCGCGTAGTAGAGGTTGGCGACCGTGGCGCCCGCCGTGAAGGCGAGGAGCCGCGCCTGCCCCCTGGTGAGGGTGCGCGGCGTTGCCGTCGCTGTATCGGTCACGGTGTAACCAAATGCGCGCCGCGCGGACGTTGTTCCCGCTGGATCCTCTAGTGTTATCGGAGCAGTTTCTGAACCCCCTCAGCCGCGGAGGAGAGATCGATCGTGTTCCAGTCCGACGATACCCAGGCCCAGGTGATGTCGGCGGACCTGCCGGCCGGGATTTACCTGATCGACGTCCGCGAGGACGACGAGTGGGCGGCCGGACACGCGCCGCACGCTGTGCACGTCCGGCTCGGCGAGCTGTCCGCGCGCACCGCGGAGATCCCGCGCGACCGAGAGGTGTACGTGATCTGCCGTTCCGGGGCGCGCTCGGCGTACGCCGCGCAGGCGCTGTCCGGCGCCGGCTGGAGCACGGTCAACGTGGCTGACGGCATGACCGGCTGGGCCGTCGCGGGCCGCCCCATGATCAGCGAAACCGGCGCCGAGCCGTACGTGGCGTAGGGCCGGCCCGGATGGACACGGTTTCCATCAGGGACCTGCGCGTTTCCGCGGTCATCGGGGTGCATGACTGGGAACGCGAGACCGAGCAGACGCTCGTGTTCGCCGTCGACATGGCGGGGCGGCCGGGCGACGTGGCGCAGGCGGCCGCCAGCGACGACATCAACGACGCGGTCGACTACTCGGCGGTCGCGCAGACGATCAGGGGCGTCGTCACGCAGGGCGAGTTCCAGCTCATCGAGACCGCGGCCGAACGCGTCGCGCGGCAGTTGCTAGCTGACTACCGGCTGAGCTGGGTCCGGGTCGAGGTGGCGAAGCCGCTGCCCCGGGAGGGATACACGGCCGCGATCACCGTCGAGCGCGGCAGCCGCTAGCATTTCTGCATGCGGATCGGCCTGTTCGTCACCTGCCTGACCGACACGCTGTTCCCGGACACCGGCAAGGCCGTCGTCACGCTGCTCGAGCGGCTCGGCCACCAGGTGGAGTTCCCGATGGCCCAGTCGTGCTGCGGGCAGATGCACTTCAACACCGGCTACCGCCGGGAGGCGGCGCCGATGGCGCGCGGCTTCGCGGCGGCCTTCGGCGGCTACGAGGCGGTCGTCACCCCGTCCGCGTCGTGTGCCGCCATGGTCCGCGAATACCACCCCGTGCTGGCCGGAGGCGACGCCGCCCTCGCCCGCGACGTCGCCGCGCTCACCCCGCGGGTGCACGACCTGGCCACGTTTCTCACCGGGGTCCTCGGCGTCACCGACGTCGGCGCGTACTTCCCGCACCGGGTGACCTACCACCCCACGTGCCACTCGCTGCGGCTGCTCCGCGTCGGCGACGCGCCGCTGCGGCTGTTGCGCGGGGTCCGCGGCCTCGAGCTCGTGGACCTGCCGGAGGCGGAGACCTGCTGCGGGTTCGGCGGCACGTTCGCGGTGAAGAACCCGGACGTCTCCGCGGCGATGTGCGCGGACAAGGTCGCCGCGATCAGGCAGTCGCGGGCGGAGGTCGTGTGCGCGGGGGACAACTCGTGCCTGATGCACATCGGCGGCGCGCTGTCCCGCATGCGCACCGGGGTGCGGACCATGCACCTGGCCGAGATCCTCGCGTCCGGGGACGCCGCGTGACCGGCAGCATGCCGACGTACCTCGGCATGCCCGCCTTCCCGCAAGCGGCCAAGAAGGCCGTCGCCGATTCCCAGCTGCGCCGCAACCTCACCCACGCGACCACCGCGATCAGGACGAAGCGGGCGAAGGCGGTGGGCGAACTCGACGACTGGGAACAGCTGCGCCAGACGGCCAAGGCGATCAAGGACCACACGCTGGCCAACCTCGGCACCTACCTGCCCCGGCTGGAGGAGAACGTCACCAAGGCGGGCGGGCGGGTGCACTGGGCGCGCGACGCCGCGGAGGCCAACGCGATCGTCACGGACCTGGTCCGTCAGGCGGGCGCGGACAAGGTGGTCAAGGTCAAGTCGATGGCCACCCAGGAGACAGGCCTCAACGAGGCGCTCGCGGCGGCGGGCATCGCCGCGATCGAGACGGACCTCGCCGAGCTCATCGTCCAGCTCGGCCACGACCGCCCCAGCCACATCCTGGTCCCGGCGATTCACCGCAACCGCGCCGAGATCGGGGAGCTGTTCCGCCGCACGATGGACGACGCCCCGGCCGGGCTGACCGACGACCCGCCCCGGCTGACGGCGGCGGCCCGCCAGCACCTGCGCAGCGAGTTCCTCGCCGCCACGGTCGGCATCTCCGGCGCGAACTTCGCGATCGCCGGCACCGGCTCGCTCGTCGTCGTCGAATCAGAGGGCAACGGCCGCATGTGCCTGACCCTCCCGGACACCCTGATCTCCGTGGTCGGCATCGAGAAGGTGCTGCCGTCCTGGCGGGACCTCGAGGTCTTTCTCGCGCTGCTGCCGCGCAGCTCCACCGCCGAGCGAATGAACCCGTACACCACGATCTGGTCCGGCGTGACGCCTGGCGACGGCCCGCAGGACTTCCACCTGGTGCTGCTCGACAACGGCCGGACGGACACCCTCGCCGACGCGACGGGACGGCAGGCGCTGCGCTGCATCCGGTGTTCGGCGTGCCTGAACGTGTGCCCGGTCTACGAGCGGACCGGCGGCCACGCCTACGGCTCGCCGTATCCGGGCCCGATCGGCGCGATCTTGTCCCCGCAGCTGCGCGGCGTGGGCTCCGCGATCGACGCGTCGCTGCCGTTCGCATCGTCGCTGTGCGGCGCCTGCTATGAGGTCTGCCCGGTCGCGATCAACATCCCGGAGGTGCTCGTGGAACAACGGGCGCGTTCCGTGGCGGATGGTCAAAAGCATTATTCAGAACGGATCGTGTTCGGCGCCTCAGGGTATGTTCTGCGCTCGCCGAGGCGGCTGGCCGCGGCGCAGCGCGTCGCCTCGTTCGGCCGCCACCTCGCCGGGCGGAGCGGCCGCATCCGCCGGCTCCCGCCGCCGCTGTCCGCCTGGACCGACACCCGCGACGCTCCCGCGCCGCCCCCCGAGTCGTTCCGCGCCTGGTGGGCGCGCACCAGGGGGACGGGCCAGTGAGCGCGGCGCGGGAAGAGATCCTGGCCCGGATCCGCGCGGCCGCCGGCCCCGCCGCGGCGCCCGCGGAGGTCGACGCCGCCTACGCGGCTCTGCCGCGCCCGTACCGGCGGGCGCATCACGACCCCTCCGCCACGGATGTCGTCGCCCTGTTCGCTGAACGCGCCGCCGATTACCGCGCGGTCGTCCAGCGCGTCACCGAGGGGGAGTTGCCGGCGGCGGTCGCCGCCGCGGTCGCCCCGCTAGCGTCGGTCCTCATCCCGGACGGGCTGCCGGAGGAATGGCTGGCCAAACTCCCGCCTGGCGCCGACCTCGTGCGGGACGAGCCGCCGCTATCCGCGACCGGACTGGACCAGATCTCCGGTGTCGTCACCGGCTGCGCGGTGGCGATCGCGGAGACCGGGACGATCATCCTCGATCACGGCCCCGCCCAGGGCCGCCGCGCGCTCACCCTGGTGCCCGACTTCCACCTGGTCGTCGTTCGCGCCGGCCAGGTGGCGGCCGACATCGCCGATGCCCTCGCCCGGCTGGACCCCGCGCGGCCGCACACACTGATCTCCGGCCCGTCCGCCACCAGCGATATCGAACTGATCCGCGTCGAAGGCGTGCACGGCCCCCGCAACCTGCACATCCTCATCGCCTCCTTATCGCAGTGAGGAAATCGGCTGCTAATGAGGCAGAATTGACAATGATCTCCGCGTATTGACATTCTTAGCCGTACGCTACTACGCTATGCATATTTATTGGTCCTATTAAGGACTCCAAGAAATGTCTACTCTCTACATTATAGGGACGCTCGGAATACCCGCCGCGGTCGCGGCAATCGTTACCGCGCTTATCAATTACCGCGGCGGGATCCGCAGTCTTTATACGAAGTACGAACTCGAGCAGCAGAAGGAACTGCGCGAGCTCATGGGGGAGTACACCGGCCGGATGCTCGAGGCGGCAATCGACTGGGACCGGCGCATGATGCAGCTCTATGAATACTGGGAAAAGCCAGATGAGAACGATCCCGACCTTGGCTGGCATATGATGTGCCCGGGATGGCTGGACCGGCTAGAGCGGAAAGACGGGTCGCCGGGCGCCATCGCGCTGTACAGGCGCGACCCCAGGGAATATTTCTACCTGTCCGTAGTATTCCGCTTCCTGTCACTTCTCGCTATAGCGCGAAGATTCGAGGCCGAGGCCTTCTACGTCGACGCACGGCACATCAAGAACCACAGGAACGAACTGTATTTCCTTCGCTATGCCAAGGGTTTCATCTGGGCGATGACCCATGCAGAGCTCAGCCCGCAGGACGGCCTGCCGGGGCGAGACCACTTCCTGAGCGACAAGTTCAGGCCGATGCTGGATCTGTGCTACAAGGAACTCGGGACCTCTGACAGCAAGGCGCCGCAGGGCCAGCCGGTATTCGACTGGGCTCGTTTCCTGGTATTGATACAGCATAACGGGGGCGAGCCTGAAGAATTTGAGCCAGACGTGAACGAACCCGAAGAATTTGACCCGAACATTGATCAGGTACTTGACTTCTTTGATGAACTCCGCCCCGTCGACTACACCGGCGAGGGAGAAAAGCGCCGTCGCTGGGAGCGCTTGGTCTGCCTGCATCTCCTGACGTTGAATTTTATCGCAACCTTTGGGTTCCCGTGGCAGCAAGACATCGCGGACCGGCGCGCCAAGGCCATCAAGTTCTTGTCCATGGACAATACCGTGATCAAGGAGTTTGTAGCAGGATCAGAGGAGTGGCTTGGCCTCCATGATCAAGGTCACATGAAATCACTGACAAAAGACTTGAGGGCTGCGTACAAGAAATCGCAAGCCACCCCTGACGACATCATCGTCGGAACTGCCGTAGCGCGGCTGACGGCCCTGGGGGCACAGAAGGTGGCGGAACCCGCGGTTCTCCGTGATAAGAAGCACCACGAGTTCACGGTCGATCAAGCCTGGCTTGAGCACGTTCAGTGGAGACCTGTTGCCAAGGCGGGCACCGTCAACATCGCGAGCGCGGCGTATAACTGGCTCGCGGGCCGGCTCAGGCTGCCTCGTCGCCCTCTTCCCCAGGCCAGGTTCCCGTGAGACACCATGATCACGAAAGTTCCGCATCGTATAAGTGCACCAACTCTTCGTGATCATGGTTGGCGCGCCGGGCGCCGGAGGCAAGGGCGCCTGGCGGGAGACGAACCTCATGGTCACGTGATACCGCCCGGGGGTGTCCGCTGTGAGCGGACAGCCTGCGGGAAATAACGGGAGGCTCTTCTTTCTTGAGTGTGGGTGACTCAACCTTAGGAGGGGCTGATGAGCGAAACGCTCACACTGCCGGTGCTGCCGCTAGACGACGAAGTGGTGCTGCCGGGCATGGTGGTCCCCATCGAGCTTTCTGACACCGAGGTCCGCGGTGCCGTCGAGGCCGCGCGGAACAGCAGGGGACTTGGGCGGGGACCCGGGATCCGTTCGGAAGAGAGTGCGCGGATCCTCCTGGTTCCCAGGATCGGCGACCGCGGGCTCGCGGGTGTCGGCACCCTGGCGGTCATCGAGCAGGTGGGGCGGATGCCGGGCGGAGCGCCCGGCGCGGTGCTCCGCGGCGTTTCCCGGGTGCGGATCGGATCCGGGACGACCGGGCCCGGTGCCGCGCTGTGGGTCGAGGGCACCGTTATCCCGGAGACCGGGCAGGGCGCCCGGGCCGACGAGCTTGCCAAGGAATACAAGTCCCTGGTCATCGCGACGCTGCAGCAGCGCGGCGCGTGGCAGGTCGTGGACACGATCAAGCAGCTGGACGACCCGTCGGCGATCGCCGACCGGGCCGGGTACGCGAGCTATCTCACCGCCGAGCAGAAGCTGCAGCTGCTCGAGACCGCCGACCTGGTCGAGCGGCTCGAGCTGGCGATCCGCTGGACCCGTGAGCACCTGGCCGAACTCGACGTCGCCGAGTCCATCCGCAAGGACGTCACCGAGGGCATGGAGAAGCAGCAGCGGGAATTCCTGCTGCGGCAGCAGCTCGCCGCCGTGCGCAAGGAGCTCAACGAGCTGACCGGCGGCGGCAAGGGCACCGAAGAGGACGACTACCGGGCCCGCGTGGAGGCGGCGAACCTGCCGGAGAACGTCCACGAGGCCGCGATGCGCGAGGTCGACAAGCTCGAGCGGACCTCGGACCAGTCGCCGGAAGTCGGCTGGATCAGGACCTGGCTCGACACCATCCTCGACATCCCGTGGAACGAGCGCACCGAGGACGCCTACGACATCGCGGGCGCGCGGCAGATCCTCGACGAGGACCACACCGGGCTCGATGACGTGAAGGACCGGATCATCGAGTACCTGGCGGTGCGCAAGCGGCGTTCCGACCGTGGCCTCGGTGTCATCGGCGGACGGCGTTCCGGCGCGGTGCTCGCGCTCGTCGGCCCGCCTGGCGTCGGCAAGACGTCGCTGGGTGAGTCGGTGGCGCGCGCGATGGGGCGCAAGTTCGTCCGGGTCGCGCTCGGCGGCGTGCGGGATGAAGCGGAGATCCGCGGTCACCGGCGCACCTACGTCGGCGCGCTGCCCGGCCGCATCGTCCGTGCCATCAGGGAAGCCGGCACGATGAACCCGGTCGTGCTGCTCGACGAGGTCGACAAGATCGGCTCTGACTACCGGGGCGACCCGGCGGCGGCGCTGCTCGAGGTCCTCGACCCCGCGCAGAACCACACCTTCAGGGACCACTACCTGGAGGTCGACCTCGACCTGTCGGACGTGGTGTTCCTCGCCACGGCGAACGTGCTCGACGGCATCCCCGGCCCGCTGCTTGACCGGATGGAGCTGGTCCAGCTCGACGGGTACACCGAGGACGAGAAGGTCGCGATCGCGCGTGATCACCTGCTGCCGAGGCAGCTGTCCAAGGCCGGCATCTCGGTTACCGAGGTGGCGGTCGAGGACGACGCGCTGCGGCTGATCGCCGGGGAGTACACCCGCGAGGCGGGGGTCCGGTCGCTCGAGCGGGCGATCGCCCGGGTGCTGCGGAAGGTCGCGGCGAAGGAGGCCCTCGAGCCGGGCACGCTGCCGGTTACGGTGGGCGTCGCGAACCTGCGCGATTACCTGGGCCGGCCGCGGTTCACCCCGGAGACGAGCCTGACCTCGGGCGAGCGGCGGACCGCGGTCCCCGGCGTCGCGACCGGGCTCGCTGTCACCGGCGCTGGCGGTGACGTCCTTTACATCGAGGCGTCGCTGGCGGACCCGGAGACCGGCACGACCGGCGTCACGCTCACCGGCCAGCTCGGCGACGTGATGAAGGAGTCGGCGCAGATCGCGCTGTCCTACCTTCGCTCGCACGGCGTGGAGCTCGAACTCCCTGTCGGCGACCTGAAGGACCGCGGCGTGCACGTCCACGTGCCCGCCGGAGCGGTACCCAAGGACGGACCGTCGGCCGGCGTCACGATGACGACGGCGCTCGCGTCGCTGCTGTCGGGACGGCCTGTCCGCTCCGACGTCGCGATGACCGGCGAGGTCTCGCTCACCGGGCGGGTGCTGCCGATCGGCGGGGTGAAGCAGAAGCTGCTCGCCGCCCACCGGGCCGGCGTCACCACCGTGCTGATCCCGCAGCGCAACGAGCCGGACCTGGACGACGTTCCGGCCGAAGTGCTCGCCAAGCTCGACGTGCACCCGGTCAGCGACGTCCGTGAGGTCCTGGCGCTGGCGCTCGAGCCGGCGACGGCCCCCGCCGAGACCGTCGCGGCGTAACGCAGTCACGGTCACCGCCTGAACAAAGGAACCGGCCTGGTGCTCCAAGAGCACCAGGCCGGTTTCGCGTCTCAGGCGGGATGTCGGCCATCATTGGGCGTACATCAAGGTGCTATTGCCCCCCGCGAGTCCACCCGATCAGGAAACGCGAGCCGAAAAGTGGCGTAAGCCGGGGCTCAGGCCCCGAGTCGGGTCATCCTAGTGCGCGCTTAGCTGAGTTGCGCGGCGAGGGCTTCGGCCTCGGCCTCGGTGAGGCCGCTCCTGGCGGGCCCGGCGATCATGAGCTTGCCGATCGTGATGGGCGCCTCAGTGACCGGAGCGGACTGTACGTCCCCGTTGATGACGAAGGCGGTGGAGGCCAGCGCCGCGTCGTTCAAGTTGCTCTGGCTAGCCGGGTAGTAGCGCGTGGCCTGGCTGGTGGTCAGTTGCGCGAAGGCCGCGGTGGCCGCGCTGTTGAGCGCCACGTCCACGACCCACCGGCCGGTGTTCTGCAAGTGCTGGGCCGTCGCGGACGTCACCTGCGAGTCGAGGATCACGGCCTTGCCGAGGACATACTTGCCGCCGGATGCGTCGCAGGAGACGACCTCGCTTCCGGCCGCGTTCCACTGGGCGGCGGTGTAGCCCACGGTCGCCTTCCAGGCGTCATTGGTGATGGCGCCGCTCAGGACCGGGGTGCAGGTGAGCCGCTGGAACAGCCGTAGCGTGGCGGTGTTCACCAGGTGAGCGTCCCCGTACTCCTTCGCGCTGCCCTGCGGCGACTCAAGCAGGACCGGCCGCGCCAGCGGGATGCCGGCGCCCCTGGCCGTCCCGGGAGTGAGCGTCGGGGTGGACGCCGGGCCGGTCAGTGCCGGGATGCCGACCACCGCGGCGGCGCTCAGGGCCATGGCGCCAGCCGTTCCGGTGATTGCCGCGACACGGCGCCTGTGCCTCTTCTTGCCGCCCAGGCGCATCGCCAGCTCGACCGGCGGGTCGCTGGGCGTGATCTCGGCGGCGATGTCGTCGAGAGCCTCGTGTAGTCCGGTCATCGTAGTTCGCCCTCCGTGATGTCGGCGTGCTTGCGCAGGGTGGCCAGCGCCCGGGAGGTCTGGCTCTTGACCGTGCCGACCGAGCAGTTGAGCGCCTGAGCGGTGGCGGCTTCGGACATGTCCAGCCAGAAGCGGAGCACGATCACCGCGCGCTGGCGCGGGCCGAGCCTGCTCAGCGCGTCGTGCAGCGCCGCCCGGTCGGCCAGGCTGTCGTCAGCGCCGGTGCCGCATTCCGGGACGGCGGCGCGCAGGTCCTCACGGACGCGCTGCTTGCGGAACCGCTTGCTGTTCTCGTGGATCACGATGGCCCGCACGTACGCGTCCGGGTCGCCGGCCCGCCTGACCCGCCCCCAGGCCGAGTAGGCACTGGAGAACGCCGCCTGCGCGATGTCCTCGGCGTGCCCTTGGTCGCCGGTCAGCGTGTACGCCAAGCGGACCATGGCAGACCACCTGCCCCGCATGAAGTCCCGGAACTCGTCGTCCGATTCGGCGCCCACGTCCACCACCTCCTCGCCTCCTAAGAGGGCGGCCACGCGCCAGTTGGTTGCATGTCTCGTCGAGTCCGGCAGCTAGCTTGTGCGCAAGTTCAGCGCTCACGGGTTGCAAACCGTCAGGTCAGCGCCCCCGCAAGTCCACCCGATCAGGAAACGCGAGCCGAAAAATGGCGTAAGCCGGGGCTCAGGCGGAGTGCTCGGGGCAGAGGCCGAACATCTCGACCGTGTGGTCGACGGAAGTGAAGCCGTTCTCCGCCGCGACCTTCTCCGCCCACTGCTCCACGACCCGGCCCTCGACCTCCACGCTGCGGCCGCAGACGCGGCAGGTCAGGTGGTGGTGGTGCGCGGAGGAGCCGCACTGCCGGTAGAGCGTCTCGCCGGACGGGTCGCGGATCGTGTCCACGGCGCCCTGCTCGCTGAGGACCTGCAGGTGCCGGTAGACCGTGGTGAGGCCGACAGTCTCGCCACGGCGGCGCAGCTCGGCGTGGATCTCCTGGGCGCTGCAGAAGCCAGGGAGGCTGGCCAGCGCGGCGGCGAGAGCTGACGCCTGCCGTGTCCCGCGCACCTTCGTGCCGCGCGGCTGGTCCACTGTCACATCTCGCAAGTTAGCCGGCCTGCCCTTCGATAGCCATCGACCGCGACCGCGCTCTCCTAGTGATAATAGGAACTATTTTCATTAAGGACGAATCGGAACCCGTCCGCCACTCTCCGGCGTCATAGGGAGCGGGCCGGCAAGCAGGGCACCTTCGCGCCCGCCGCCCCGACCTGAGCTCAATGCGCGGCCCCGGAGTCAGCCGCGTACGTTCCGGATAAAGAATGAACGTATGACCAACCGGCTGAAGAGCGCGACCAGCCCGTACCTGCTCCAGCACGCCGGCAACCCGGTGGACTGGTGGCCGTGGGGCGACGAGGCGTTCGCCGAGGCGCGGCGGCGGGACGTGCCGGTGCTGCTGTCCGTCGGGTACGCGGCGTGCCACTGGTGCCACGTGATGGCGCACGAGTCGTTCGAGGACCCCGCGACCGCCGCGATCGTCAACGACAACGTCGTCGCGATCAAGGTGGACCGCGAGGAGCGGCCCGACATCGACGCCGTCTACATGGCCGCCACGCAGGCGATGAACCGCGGCCAGGGCGGCTGGCCGATGACCGTGTTCATGACACCGGACGGCGAGCCCTTCTTCTGCGGCACGTACTTCCCGAGGGCGCAGTTCACCCAGCTGGTGACCGCGGTGGGCAAGGCGTGGCGGGAGAACAAGGAGCAAGTGAAAAGCGAGTCAGAACGTATCGCCGCGACTCTGGCGGAGAACGCCGCTGCCTGGACCGGGGTGGGCGCGGAGACGGGTGATCTCGCCCTGCCCGAGCTCACCGCGACGGCCGTGGCCGGCCTCGAGCCGGACTTCGACGCGGCGAACGGCGGCTTCGGCGGGGCGCCGAAATTCCCGCCGTCGATGGCGCTCGAGTTCCTGCTGCGCCATTACGCGCGCACCGGGTCGCCGGCAGCCCTGTCGATGGCCGAGCGGACCTGCGAGGGCATGGCCCGCGGCGGCATGTACGACCAGCTCGGCGGCGGGTTCGCCCGGTACAGCGTGGACGCCACCTGGACGGTGCCGCACTTCGAGAAGATGCTGTACGACAACGCGCTGCTCGCGGGCGTGTACACGCACCTGTGGCGGCGCACCGGATCGGCGCTGGCCCGGCGGATCGCCGAGGAGACGTGCGACTTCCTGCTGCGGGACCTGCGCACGCCGGAGGGCGGCTTCGCCGCGTCGCTTGACGCGGACACCGACGGCGCGGAAGGCGCCTACTACGTCTGGACGCCGGCCGAGCTGCGGGAGGTACTCGGCGAGGCGGACGGGGCGTTCGCTGCGCGGGTGTTCGGCGTGACGGACGAAGGCACTTTCGAGCACGGCGCGTCGGTCCTGCAGCGGCGCGCGGACCCGCCCGACCACGAGCGGTTCGACCGGATCCGCGGCGTGCTGCTGACGGCGCGCGAAGGCCGGACCGGGCCGGGCCGGGACGACAAGGTGGTCGCCGCGTGGAACGGCATGGCGATCGGCGCGCTGGCGGAGGCCGGGCTGCTGTTCGACCGGCCCGACCTCATCGCCGCGGCGCAGGACGCGGCCGGGCTGCTCGCCTCGGTGCATGTCAGTGGTGGCCGGCTGCGGCGGACCTCGCGGGACGGCGCGGCCGGACCGAGCGCCGGGCTGCTCGAGGACTACGCCTGCGTGGCCGCCGGGCTGCTCACGCTGTCCGGGGTGACCGGGGCGGGCCGCTGGGTGCGGGTGGCGGCGGCGCTGCTCGACACGGTGCTCGCGGCGTTCGGCGACGGCTCTGGCGGCTTCTACGACACGGCGGAGGACGGCGAGCGGCTGATCTTCCGGCCCGCCGACCCGGTCGACGGCGCCACGCCTTCCGGCACGTTCGCGGCGGCCGGCGCGCTGCTCAGCTACGCAGCGCTGAGCGGGTCAGCGGCGCACCGCGAGGCCGCGGTCGCGGCGCTGCGCGTGCTGCCGCCGATCGCGGCCCGGTACCCGCGGGCTGGCGGCATGGGCCTGGCGGTGGCGGAGGCGCTGCTCTCCGGCCCGGCGGAGATCGCGATCGTCGGCCCGGACGACGACCCGCGGACGGATGACCTGCTGCGAGCGGCGCTGCACGCCGCGCCGCCTGGCGCGGTCTTCGCGGTCGGCCCGGGCCTGGGCGCGCCAGCGGTCGGCCCCGCCGAGGAGGCGCAGGTCCCGCTGCTCGCGGGCCGCGGCTTGGTCAAGGGCGGTCCGGCGGCGTACGTGTGCCGCGGCTTCACCTGTCAGGCCCCCGTCACGACGCCCGCGGAACTGCGCGAAACCCTGCGCGCCGGGACATAGACGAATCCCGGCCTTTACGGCATCGTTATCTGTGTGCACCTGGCGGATGGGGGCCAGCGGATTGCGCGGGCGGTCAGGCGCGGCGGACGACGTCGTCTCCTGCCGACCGCCGTCGCCGTGCTCGCGGCGCTAGGGGCGCTGGCCGGGGTGCTCGCGGCCGTGGCGAGCGGGGCGCCGCGGAACGACGTGCCGGCCGCCTCCGCGGCCTCCGCGGCGGCGCTGCTCGGCCTTCCCGCGGTCCGGCCGTCAACCGGTGACTCGCCTGTCATCCGCGGTATGACGCTGGAGACCGGCGCCCGCCTCATGTCCGATCCGGCGGTGCCCGCGGTGCCGGCATCGGCGGGTGCGGCAGACCCCGGGCCGCAGCCGCCCGCGGTGGCTCCGCTGCGCCGCACGCTCCAGGCGGACCTCCTCATCGTGGCGCCGTTCTCGCTGCCGCATTCCGTGTTCACCGCCGTGTCGCGGCTGCCGGGGGTCACCGGCATCGAGCAGATCGAGGCGGTCCGGATGCGGATCAACGGGGCGTACACGGCGGTCCTCGGGGTCGACCCGTCGGTGTTCCGCACGTTCGCCGCGCGGCCGACCGGGGCGTCGAACGCGCTGTGGCAGGGCGTGGCGGACGGCGGGATCGCCGTTTCCTACACGATGGGCAAGCTGGACAAGATCCCGCTCGGCGGCACGGTCGCCGCGGCGGGACGCACCACGAAGCGGCTGCGGGTGGTGGCGTTCGGCACGATGGGCATCGGCGGGGTGAACGCGGTCGTGTCCGACTCGGTCGCTCGCTCACTCGGCGCCCCGGCCGGTAACGCGATCGTGGTCAGCGTGCTCACCAGCGACTTCACCGCGGACGCTGCCGCCGCCGGACGGCTGATCCCGCACGGCGCCGGCGTGGAACAGCTCGTCTCGCTGATCACCGTCGCGGGCGGCGCGACCGCCGTGAACGGCGGCGGGACGGCCGGCGCCGGCCCGTCAACGGAGAGCGCGGTGCCCGCGGCCCAGCTCGACTCGATGCTCCGGGCGGCGATGAGCCGCGAGGGGATGCCGTACGTCTGGGGCGCGGCCGGACCGAAGGCGTTCGACTGCTCGGGGCTCGTCCAGTGGTCGTTCGCGCAGGCGGGGATCGTCATGCCCCGGGTCGCCGCCGACCAGGCGCTGTCCGGCCCGGCCGTGCCCGTGAGCCAGCTCCAGCCCGGTGACCTGCTCTTCTACCACACCGACCCCACCGATCCTGCGTACATTTCGCACGTCGCGATCTACCTGGGCAAGGGCTGGATGATCCAGGCGCCAGAGCCGGGGGAGGACGTCCAGATCGTGCCCGCGGACTTCGGCAGCGAGTTCGCCGGCGCCATCCGCGTCAACCCGGCCCAGGCCGCCGCGGTCGCCGCCCGCGTCGCCTGATTTCCGCACGCGAGACCCGGGTTTCAGCCAGAACCGATTGACGGCCGCCGAGCGTGGTGTAATCATGATTACATGAGTACAGAGCAAGAAGATGACGGACACAAGAGCGAAGCGCCCGATGGCGGAACCGCCGCCGGCAACGGCATAGCGGAGGAGATCAAGGGCTGGTTCGCGGGGCGGCTGCCCGGCGAATGGTTCACCGGGCCGGCGGAGATCGTCGTCGACCGCGAGGAGATCACGATCGTGGGGACGCTGCCCGAGCCAGAACCCGGCACCCCCGCGAGCGCGGAGAAAAGCGCGGAGAAAACCGCCGCCGTCGAGGGCAGGATCAAGCGGTTCCGCGAGGAGACCAGGGCAAAGCGGATCGAGATCGCGCGCGAGGCCGAGCACAGGTTCCGGCGCAAGGTCGCCTGGGGCGTCCGCTGCGCGGAGCTCGGTGAGATGTTCACCACACTGTCCGTCCCGGTCATGACCCGGCTCCGCCAGTCCGAACGCCGCGTGCTCGACACCCTCGTCTACGCCGGCGTCGCTCGCAGCCGCAGCGACGCTCTCGCGTGGTGCGTCCGGCTGACCGGTGAGCACGCCGACGCGTGGCTGACGGAGTTGCGCGAGGCGCTGCGCCGGGTGGAACAGGTACGCGCCCAGGGGCCGGGCCTCTAGCGGCCTGACTCGCCGGTCCGCACGTCGCTAGTCGGATAACGTGACTAGAGACTCAGGCGAGCTCTGGCGAGGAAGGTCGGTTCATGGATCTGCACGACCTGGCATACCGGCTGTACGAGCGCCGACTCGAAGCCTCGCTGGCCGGTAAGCCGATACCGCGGCACGTCGGCGTGATGTGCGACGGTAACCGGCGGTGGGCCAGGTCCGCGGGGCACACCGACGTAAGCAAGGGCCACCGCAAGGGCGCCGACAAGATCTTCGAGCTGCTGCAGTGGTGCAAGCAGGCCGGCGTCGAGGTGGTCACGCTGTGGCTCCTGTCCACCGACAACCTCACCCGGCCGAGGAAAGAACTCGACCCGCTACTGAAGATCATCGAGGACACGGTCAACGACCTGGTGGACGAGGGCTGGCACCTGAACCCGATGGGCGCCCTGGACCTGCTGCCCGACCACACCGCCCGCGTCCTCAAGCACGCGGCCGAGGCCACCAGCCACAACCCGGGCCTGCTCGTCAACGTGGCGGTCGGCTACGGTGGCCGGCGCGAGATCGCCGACGCGGTGCGGTCGCTGCTCATCGATCACGCGAGCAAGGGCACCACGATCGAGCAACTCGCCGAGGCGGTCGACGTGGAGCACATCGCCGAGCACCTGTACACGGCGGGCCAGCCGGACCCGGACCTGGTGATCAGGACCAGCGGCGAGCAGCGGCTTGGCGGCTTCCTGCTATGGCAATCCACCCACTCGGAGTTCTACTTCTGCGACGCATACTGGCCCGCATTCCGCAGAGTTGACTTTTTGCGGGCACTTCGGTCCTATTCCGAACGTAACCGTAGGTTTGGGTCGTAGCCTGCGAAAATAGGCGCGCTGGGGTACTTTAACCGGACCCGAAAGCCGGGTACCTTGAATGGTGGCGGGCGGCTCTGTCGGCCGTCCCCCGCGGGAGGCCCCCTGACGTCAGCACGCGCGACGCGAGGGCCGGTGCGGCCCTCATTGGAGGGCAGCCCCGGTCCGTCCGATACGTCTCTCCCCGGACCACCCGGGGCTCGGCGTGTCCTGTCCGCGGCGCCGGTATCAAACGCCGGACGCCCAGGGGAGTTTGCGTGGCCAACTCTGTGCACCGTCGTACCTACGTCCTCGACACGAGCGTCTTGCTCGCCGACCCGGCCGCTTTCACGCGCTTCGACGAACATCTCGTTGTGCTGCCGGTTGTGGTCATCACCGAGCTCGAAGCGAAGCGTCACCATCCTGAGCTGGGATATTTCGCCCGCCAGGCGCTCCGGTACCTGGACGACCTCCGGGTAAAGCACGGGCGCCTCGATGCCGGGATTCCGGTCGGATCACTCGGCGGCACCGCGCGGGTGGAGCTCAACCACATCGATTCGCAGGTCCTGCCCGCCGGGTTCCGGCTCGGGGACAATGACACGCGGATCCTGTCGGTCGCTCGCAGCCTCGCCAACGAGGGCCACGACGTGGTTCTCGTCAGCAAGGACCTGCCGATGCGGGTCAAGGCCGCGTCCATCGGCCTTGAAGCTCAGGAGTACCGGGCCGAACTTCCTGTCGATTCCGGCTGGACCGGCATGGCGGAGCTTTCCGTCACATCGGCCGAGGTAGAGGAACTGTACGAACACGGCGTGCTCGACTGCGAGGCGGCCCGCGACTATCCCTGCCACACCGGCCTGGTGCTGCACACCGGCAGCGCGAGTGCCCTGGCCCGGGTCCGCCCGGACAAGCAGATCCAGCTCGTCCGGGGCGACCGCGAGGCGTTCGGCCTGCACGGCCGGTCCGCCGAACAGCGCATCGCGCTTGACCTCCTGCTCGATCCCGAGGTCGGGATCGTCAGCATGGGCGGCCGCGCGGGCACCGGCAAGTCGGCGCTCGCCCTGTGCGCCGGCCTCGAGGCGGTCATGGAGCGCCGCCAGCACCGCAAGGTCATCGTGTTCCGGCCGCTGTACGCGGTCGGCGGCCAGGACCTCGGCTACCTGCCGGGCTCCGAGGCGGACAAGATGAACCCATGGGCCCAGGCCGTGTACGACACGCTGTCCGCGGTGACCACCCAGGAGGTGATCGACGAGATCATCGCCCGCGACATGTTCGAGGTGCTGCCGCTGACGCACATCCGCGGCCGGTCGCTGCACGACGCGTTCGTGATCGTGGACGAGGCGCAGTCCCTGGAGCGCGGCGTACTGCTCACCGTGCTGTCGCGGATCGGCACCGACTCCCGGGTGGTGCTCACCCACGACATCGCCCAGCGCGACAACCTGCGCGTCGGCAGGCACGACGGCGTGGTCGCGGTGATCGAGAAGCTCAAGGGCCACCCGCTGTTCGCGCACGTGACCCTCACCCGCTCCGAGCGTTCGGCGATCGCCGCGCTGGTTACCGACCTCTTGGAGGACTCCGCCCTCTGATCTTGTTTGCCCTCTAAACTGCATGCGTGACCGAAGTCTCGGGTGCGGATCAAGATCATTTTTCCGAACGGACGCGTGGTGACTCCGCGCTACCCGCTGTTTCGGTGGTGATGCCGGTCCGGGACGAGGAGAAGCACCTCGCCGACTCGGTGGCGCGCGTGCTGGAGCAGGACTACCCGGGCGGGTTCGAGCTGGTGCTCGCCGTCGGACCCTCCCGGGACCACACGGAGCAGATCGCCCGTGAGATCGCCGCCGCCGACGCCAGGATCACGGTGGTGCCCAACCCGTCGGGGAAGATCTCGTCCGCGATGAACGCCGCGATCAAGGCGGCGCGGTACGGCGTGATCACGCGGATCGACGGGCACGCGATGCTGCCCGGCGAGTACCTGCGGATCGCGGTGCGCACGCTGCTCGAAACCGGCGCCGCCGACGTGGGCGGGGTGATGGCCGCCGAGGGCGTGGAACCTTTCCAGCAGGCGGTGGCCTGGTGCATGACCTCGCCGGCCGGGGTCGGCGTGGCCGCCAACCACACCGGCGGCGAGGCGGGCCCGGCCGACACGGTCTACCTGGGCGTGTACCGCCGGGAGGCGATCGAGCGGGCGGGCGGCTACGACGAGACGATGATCGTGGCCGAAGACTGGGAGCTGAACTACCGGATCCGGGCCGCCGGCGGCCTGATCTGGTTCACCCCCGAGCTGCGGGTCACCTACCGGCCGCGGGCAAACCTGCGGGCGCTCGCCAGGCAGCATTTCCGCTATGGGCGATGGCGCCGGGTGGTCGCGCGCCGCTATCCCGAGACGGTCAGCCGGCGGTACCTCGCGGCGCCCGTGGCGACCGCGCTGAACGTCGCCGGGTGCGCCGCGGGCATCGCCGGGCTCGCGTCGCTGGCGCAGGGGGCGGTGCCCGCGCTGCACTGGCTGACCCTCGGGTTCGTGGTTCCCGCGGTCTACGCCGCCGGGGTCACGGCGGTGGCGGCGGTGTTCGCCCGGGACCTGCCGGTCGCGGTCCGGGCCCGGGTGCCGGTGGTGCTCGCCACGATGCACATGTGCTGGGGCGCGGGGTTCCTGGGCAGTCCGCGGCGGCTCGCAAAGCGCGCATAATACGTCCATGGGTTTTGACCTCAACGCGGAACTCGCGGCTGTCCGCGGGCAGGGGTACGACCTGCACAGTCGTTACCTGAACCCGCAGATGCCGCGCACGCTGCACACGATCGGCTTCGACAGGGACTACGTGCGCGGGGAGGGCGCCTACCTCTACGACGCCCAGGGGAACGCGTACGCGGACTTCCTTTCCGGGTTCGGGGTGTTCGCGGCCGGCCGCAGCCACCCGGTGATCAAGAAGGCGCTGCACGACGCGCTGGACATGGACTTCGCCGCCTGGACCCAGTTCGACTGCCAGCCGATCTCCGGGCTGCTCGCGAAGCGCCTGCTGGCCAAGGCCCCGGGCCTGGACCGGGTGTTCTTCTGCAGCAGCGGCACGGAGGCGGTCGAGTCCGCGCTGAAGTTCGCGCGCCACTCGACCGGGCGCGGCCGGATCGTCTACGCCCGGCACGGGTTCCACGGGCTGACCACCGGGTCGCTGTCGGTGAACGGCGCGGAGGAGTTCCGCCGCGGGTTCGGGCCGCTGCTGCCGGACACCCAGATCCCGCTGGGGGACCTCGGCGCACTGGAGGCCGAGCTACGGCGCGGCGACGTGGCGGCCATGATCATCGAGCCGGTGCAGGGCCATGGCGTGATGATGCCCGCCCCGGGGTTCCTCGGCGAAGCGTCGGCGCTGTTGCACAAGCACGGCGCGCTGCTGATCTGCGACGAGGTGCAGGCCGGGTTCGGCAGGACCGGGAAGTTCTTCTCCTACCAGCACGAGGACGTCCGCCCGGACATCGTCACGGTGGCCAAGGCGCTGTCTGGCGGGTACGTCCCGGCCGGCGCGATGCTCACGACGGACAAGATCTTCAGCTCGGTCTACTCCTCGATGGACCGGGTGATGGTGCACAGCACCACGTTCAAGGCCGGGCCTTTGGCAATGGCGGCCGGACTGGCAGCGCTCGCGGTCATCGAGGACGAGGGCCTGGTCGAGAACGCCGCGCGGACCGGCGAGTCGCTGCGGGCCGGGATCGCCGCGCTAGCTGAGCGGTTCGACCTGATCGCCGACGTGCGCGGGCGCGGGCTGATGATCGGCATCGAGTTCGGCCGGCCGTCCGGGATGAAGGCGCGCGCGGGGTGGGCGATGCTGCAAAAGGCGCGCGTCGGGCTGTTCGCGCAGATGGTCGTCGTGGCACTGTTCCAGCGGCACCGGATCCTGACCCAGGTGTCTGGCGACCACATGGAAGTGATCAAGCTGATCCCGCCGCTGATCATCGGCGACGCCGAAGTAAATCTGTTCACTTCGGCGCTGGCGGACGTGCTGGAGGACGCGTCAAAGGGTTCGGGGCTGATGTGGGACTTCGGCCGGACTTTGATCAAGCAGGCCGTTCGCGCCTAGGGGCGCGTGCGTGGGCCGAGGGGAGGATTCCCGCGACAGTCCTTCGGAACGTCGCGGGGAATCTCCCCTTCGGCCCCCGCCTTCCCGACCCGGGCACTAAACCCCGCCAGCTGCGCACGCCTCTTCCCTCGCTTCGCTCACATCTGGGCGCGCCTACCCGCTTCGCCTCGCTTCACTCGCGCGCCGGCACCGCCCCTAGTCTCGCCGGGATCTCGCGTCTCGCCAGCTCGATTCGCTCGCGCCTCCGTGCCGCCCGGGTCCTCGCCCTGCTCGCTTCGCTCACGCCCCCCATACCACCCGGGTCTCGTCGGCCTCTGTGGGCCCGCCCGTCCCGCCGAGATGATTTCCCATTCGTCACATCAGCCGCTGCCGTTGGCTTTGTACCCCAGGTGACCACTTTCCCGGTCATGTGACCGGTCACAAGTGGTCGTAACCGATACAAAGTGACTCTAGGTATGCGGGGGAGCGGGGGTTGGGGCTAGGAGGGCTTCGGCGATCGCTAGGTCGTCTGGGTAAGTGACCTTGATGTTGCGTTCGCTGCCGGGGACTATGTGGATAGGGATGTCAGGGAGGTAGCGGAGAACTACGCCGCAGTCGTCGGTGGGAACGAAGTGGGGATCGGCCGCTGCCAGTTCGTGGGCGCGGGCGATGACCGACAGTCGGAAGCACTGGGGGGTTTGGGCGCGGAACACGGTTTCCCGGGGCGGGCAGTGGGACATGACGCCGTTCTCGGCTACGAGGATCGTGTCCGAGCTGGGTACGGCGGTGCCGGCGGCGTCGTGGGTTTGGAGGGCCGTCACGCAGGCAGCGATGATCTGCTGGGTGACCAGCGGGCGGGCGGCGTCGTGGAAGAGGACGCCGGTGGTCTCCGCCGGGTGCCTGGCGATGAGGTGGGCGATGGCGTTCCGCACGGAGTCCGAACGGGTGACGCCACCCTCGATGATGGCGGTGACCTGGTCTCCGACGAGCTTCTTGGCCTCGGCGGCGTAGCTGGCCGGCATGACAAGAAGCACATCGTCGACGCCGGGGGCCTGGGCGAATGCCGTCACGCAGTGCTCGACGAGCGTCTTGCCGCTCAGGGAGAGCAGCTGCTTGGGCGTCGCCGCGCCGAACCGGCTGCCCGCGCCGCCGCCGAGCACCACCGCCACCGTCCGTGTCACCGTCACATGCAGGACTCTAGCCGCCAAGTCCGGGCGTGGTTACCGCCGCATCCAACGGGCAGCTCTGTACGCTGGAAAAACGGCACACCTGCATGGGGAAGGATGCCGATGACCGCGGAGGAGCTGGCCAGCCGCCGGCGCGCCGCGCTGGGCACCGACCGCGTGGCCAGGGATATCGCGCGCTGGGCCAGTTCGCGTAGGCTGGCGCCGGTCACCATGGCGGGGATCTCGGTGGCCTTCGCGGCGATCGCGGCGGTGTGGCTGACCAGGGGCTCGACGCGCACCGAGGTGATCGCGCTCGTGGCGCTGCTCGCCGCGTACATCGTCGGCCGCGCCGGGAACCTGATGGGCGGCTCACGGGTGTCGCCGGCCACCGAATGGGCGCGGGCCGGGTGCGCCGCGCTTGGCGAGTTCGTGGTGTACGCGGGGATCGCGGGCGGCGCCAGCCTGAGCGCCGCGGCGCGCGCGAGCGCCGGGCTGACCGGGCCGGTCGGCTCCCGGCTTAGCGACACGTCCCTGGCCGGGTTCGGCGGAGCTGGCTGGGAGGGAGTATGGCGGCTCGCGGTGGCCGCCCTGATCCTGCTCGAGCTGTCGCAGATGGCAGCCCTCTGCCGGCCGGTCACCGCGGCCCAGGCGGCGCGGCCGGGCCGGTTCAGGAGTTTCGCCGGCACGCCTGGCGGCGGGCGGCTGCTGCTAGCCGGCGTCGTGGTGCTGCTCGCGGGCGCCCGGGTGACGTTCCTGCTGCTGGTGGCGCTCGGTGTGCTCGGCCTGCTGGCTATGCTCGTCGGCTGGTCCCGGACAGCGCTGCCGCCCCGCATCGTCGGCTACCGGGGCGACGGGCCAGTCGCGGTCTGGATCGGCCGGTTCGTGAACGGGCGGCTGCCGCCGCTGCCGCCGCTGATCGTCGGCTTGCTCGTGACCGGCATGCTGGCCTGGCTCGGCCTGCAGAACCTGCCGGGCATCCTCGTCCTCACCCCGGTCGAGGCGATGCTGCTCGCCTCGCTCGCGTCGTGGCACCCGCACGACGGCCCCTGGGACTGGCTCGTGCCGACGCTGCTGCAGGCCGGTGAGTACGTGTTCATCGCGGCGCTCGGGTTCGCCGGCCGGGCATCTCCGCCGGTTACGTTCGCCCTGCTCACGGCGATCGCCCTGCACCACACGGACCTGGCGTGCCGGGCCCGCAGCGAGCTGGTGCCCAGCCCGCTCGGGCCGTTTATCCGGCAGGAGGGACGCCTGCCCTACTCCGACAGGAGGGGCTTCGGCTGGGACGGTCGCATGATCATCGCGGGCATAGCCGCGGTGGGGGGCGTCGTGCCGGTGATCTACCCGCTGCTCGCCCTGTACATGTGGGGGCTGCTGGCGAGGGACTGGCTGAGCGGCTGGTCAGCTGGACATGCCGCCGTCAACGGCTAGCGTCGCGCCGGTCATGAACGAGCTGTCGTCGCTGGCCAGGAACAGCATCGCGCGCGCGATCTCGTCCGGGGCCGCGTGCCTGGCCAGCGGGATCAGCTGATCGAAGATCGCGGTCGCCCTGTCCCGGTCGGCGCCGGTGGCGACGACCTCGATGCGGTGCTGGAACTCGTTGTCCACCGGCCCCGGGTGGACGGTGTTCACCCTGATCCCGCGCGGCGCGAGCTCGCGGGCGAGCGTCCGCATCAGCCCGACCTGGGCGTGCTTCGCGGTCGAGTAGCCCGCGATGTTCGGCGCGGCGATGAGCCCGACCACGCTCGAGGTGATGATCACGCTGGCGCCGGCCGCAAGGTGCGGCACCGCGTGCTTGCACAGCAGGAACGCGCCGCGCACGTGCACCGCGAGGGTCTGGTCGAACGAGTCCTCAGGGAATTCTGCGATCGGCGCGTTCGCGCCGCTGATCCCGGCGTTGGCGATCACGACGTCAAGCCGCCCGAACCGGGCGAGCGCCGCGTCTACCGCGGCCTTCACCTGCGCCGAGTCGGTGACGTCGGTCACAGCCCAGTCGGCCTTGTCGCCGAGCTCGGCCGCGCCCGCCTTGAGATCTGGCTCGGAGATCCCGGCCAGGAAAACGCCGGCGCCTTCGGCGACGAACGCGCGCGCCGTCGCCATCCCGATGCTGCCCTCGCCCCCGGTGATGATCGCGGCCCTGCCGTCAAGTCGCCCCATGGCGACATGCTGGCAACAACTGACCGGGAAGTCTTGCACGCCAGCGCACGCAGCTTGACCCGGAGAGTATCGTCTCACCCGTTGACGCGCCCGGCTTCGGCGTGGTAGCGGTAGTCGCGCGGTGACACGCCGTAGACGGACTTGAACAGCCGGCTGAAGTGCGCCGGATCCGGGTAGCCCCAGCGAGCCCCGATGGCCGCCACCGGACGACCCGGACCTCGCCGATCGTCCGGTGGCGACACGGCTGGTCTGCGTCGCCGACGGGACGGTGATCGCGGAGGGACCGCCGGCGCGGGTGCTGGCCAGCGAGGCGGTCCAGGCCGCGTATTTGCTCTACCTGGTCGCGTCGCACGGGGTGAGTCCGTTCGCGGGCATCGCGGCGGCGGCCGTCATAGCCGCCCTGGTGGCGCTGCCGGTGTCCGCGCTGCTGCTCCGGCTGTCTGGTGGTTACTTCGCCGTGGCCAGCCTGGTCGTAGCCGCGCTGTTCCAGATCGCGGTGACGCTGGCCCCTTCGGTCGGCGGCACCACGGGCGTCAGCCTGCCGGGACTCGCGGGTTACGATCCGGTGCTGCGCGAGGCGCTGATCTACTGGGCCGCGATGATCGTCGCCGTGGTTTGCGTCGCCGGCGTCTTCCTGCTGGTCCGGGCGGGGTAACGCTGGCCCAGGAGGGCTCGTGGTACCTGGTGCTGGTTGGCGCGGTCGCGGTCCTGGCGACGCTCCTGGTGCCCCGCGGACTGTGGGGCTTCGCCGGCGGACGGTGGGGCTGGTCGCTGTTTCCCGTGGGCTATCAGGTGAGGGACGAGCGGGAACAGTGCTGAGCTTCCCCGTCGGGCGGGTGGGGTCCGGGTAGGATCAGCAGATTATGGGGGTTCGCCTCGGTGCCGGATGGCAGTCACCGGCAGCCATGCCGCGCCGCTGGCTCGCCGCGGTGTTCGCCGTTTCCGCGATTTTCGCGACGCTCGTCGCCATCTTCAGCTCCGACTCGGTGCACCAGCTGTGGGGCGCGATGGCGGCCTGCGGGTACGGGCTCGCCACGGCGGCCGTGCTCGGCTGGCGCAAGCGCGGCGCGGACCTGGCCCTGGGACTCGCGTTCTGCGGCGCGCTGGTCGTGCCGCTGGCCTGGATGGCGGCCCACGCGCTCGAGCAGCCCGAGGTCGCGGTCGTGGCGCGGTCCGCGGAGACGCTGATCCACCAGGGCAGCCCCTACGCGGGCGCCGCGGCGCTGGCGACTGCCAGGGACCCGAACGCCTTCAACCCGTACCTGCCGGTCATGGCGCTGTTCGGGCTGCCAAGGGCGCTCATCGGCAGCGGCGCGCTCACCGACCCGCGGGTCTGGTTCGGGGTGGTCTTCCTCATCGTGTTCTGGCTGGCGCTGCGGGACGGCGGCGCGCGGCACCCTGGCCGGTGGGCGGTGCTCGTCGCGGCAAGCCCGGTGATCGCCTTCGAGTTGGCCGTCGGCGGAACCGACGTGCCGATGGTCGGCTTCCTGTGCCTCGGATTCGCCCTGCTCTGGTCGTCCCCGGGGCAGCCCTGTCGTCCCGTGCTCGCGGGGCTCGCGCTCGGCGTCGCCTCCGCCATGAAGGCGACCGCGTGGCCGGCCGTGGTGGTGGCGATCGCGCTGCTGGCGGTCCGTGACGGCAAGCGTGCGACGCGCGCGTTCACGCTCACCGCGCTGGCCGTGGTGGTCGTCTGTGTCGGTCCGTTCCTGGTGCACCCGAGGTCGCTTGTCGACAACACGATCAGGTTCCCGCTCGGGCTGGCCAGCGTGACCTCGCAGGCGTCGAGCCCGCTGCCCGGTCATGTCATCGCGGACACCGGCAGCCTCGGGCACGCGATCGTCGTCGCGGCGCTGGTGCTAGCCGGGCTGGCGGTGGTCGTATCGCTGATCGTCCGGCCGCCGCGGTCCGTGCCGCGCGCCGTCACGCTGCTCGCCGGGGCGATGACGCTCATGTTCGTGCTCGCCCCTTCGACGCGGTTCGGCTACTTCATCTACCCGGCGACGCTGGCGATATGGCTGGTGGCTGCCATGGCGGGACGACGGGCGCCGGACGTCACCCCATGTCCCGATGCTCCGCCCGCCATGCCGCGTACCAGGTCCCCCACCAGTCCCGCGCCTCGGCCAGCGGGATGATGTACTTCACGGTCTGCGCGTAGTACTCGCGCTGCCTGGCCGGGCTGAGGTTGCGCAGCGTCTGCACGTTGCTCGCCCGGTCGGCGAGCTTGACCAGGACCGCGTCGTCCGGGGCATCCCGCAATCCCTGCAGGTACGACTCTTTGGCCGCCTTGCGGTCGGCAACGTCTTCCGGCTCCGGTTTCGTCACCCAGCGCACCATGTCCGCGACCCGGTCGCCGAACGCCAGCCGCACGTCCTCCACCGTGCACGGGGTGTCCTCCACCACGTCGTGCAGCACGCCCGCGCAGAGCACGTCCTGATCGGTGACGCCGGCGCCGCGCACCAGGATTTCCAGCGTCTCGAGGAGGTGCTCCAGGTACGGCGCGCCCGTCGGGCGCCGCTGATCACCGTGATACCGGATCGCGAACCGCACGGCCTTCGCCACCGCGTCGCAGGTGGATGCGGGCAGCATGCGGCGCAACTCCGGTTCCGCCTGCCGCCAGGTGTGCCAGTCCGTAAAGAGCTCCACTCCGTCAGTGTGCGCCGGCGCGCAACACTACCGCCGCGGAAACGGCCGTCTGAGGTTGGCGGTCTACAGTGGGTGACGTGCGTCTTCGACTGCGTGGTCAGCGACAGCTCGGCGAAGAGGTTGCGGGCGGGGAGCCAGCCGGGTCCGTTCCGGATAATCCGGAAGAGAACCATGGCGCTGCGGCCACCGGCGCGCGGGCCGGCACCAAAGTGCGATCCGCGCCCGCTGCGCTCGCGGCGCCGCTAGCCCTGGCGGCCGCCACCATGCGGCGGCGGTCCCGGCGCTGGTGGTGGCTGCCGGGATGGGTGTTCACGGCGGTCACCCTGTTGCCTGCGCTGCTCGCGATCGCGTGGCTGGTGCCGGCCACGGGAATGCTGCTGGCGGGGCGGCTGCTGGCGCTCCCGGTGCTGATCATCTTCGCGCCGCTGGCGCTGGCGCTTTGCTACTTCACGATGCGCCAGCTGCCGGGGCGGTGGCGGGAACCGGCGCCCTCGCCGGACGCGGCGGAAGCGGCTGAGCGGCGGCGGCCAGAGGTGCCGGCGGTCGCGGTGCTCGCCACGATTGCCATCGCGGCCGGCTTCGGGGTGTGGCAGGCCACCTTCCGCTCAGAGCAGGTCATCGTGGTCAGCGATCCGGGCGTCTACCTGCAGTACGGGTACTGGATCGCGATGCACGGGTCGGCGCGGATACCGGAGTCGGCGGCCGCGTTCGGGACGATTCCCGGGCTTAGCTTCGCGTCGCCGGGTTTCTTTCCTGACGGCGGTTCGATCACGCCGGGGTTCATGCCCGGGCTGCCGCTGATGCTCGCCGCCGGGGCGTGGCTCGGCGCGCTGCCCGGGGCGCTGCTGATAGCCCCGGTGATCGGGGGCTGCGCGGTGCTTTCCTTCGGGGGCCTGGTCGGCCGGCTTGTCGGACCGCGCTGGGCGCCGGCCGGCGCGCTCGTGCTCGCGGTGCTCCTGCCCGAGCTCTACGTGTCGCGCGCGCCGTTCAGCGAGCCGCTCGTCCAGGTGCTGCTGTTCGGCGGGCTCTGCCTGCTGACTGACTCGCTCGCCGGCGGTCCCGGTTACGCGATTCGCGGTCGCGGCGCGGTGCCGGCGATGATTTCCGCCGGGCTTGGCGGCCTGGCGCTCGGGCTGACCGTGCTAGTCGACATCGGCTCGCTGAGCATCCTGCTGCCGGCGTTCCCGGTGCTGGCGCTGATGTTCGTGCTGCGCCGGCCGCAGGCGGGACCGTTCGGCGTGGGGCTGTTCGCCGGCGTGGCCTTTGGCCTGTACACCGGGCTGGCGCTGGCCCGGCCGTACCTGTCGTCGCTGTCGTCGCAGTTGCACCTGTTCGGGATTTGTGCGGCCGGATACGGACTGGTAACCGCGCTGGTCGCGCCGCTGGCGTTTCCAGGCGTGCGTTCCTGGGTGCGGCGGATGTTCGTGGCACGGCCGCTGGGCCGGCTGCCGTCGCTCGGTACGGTCGCGGGGTGGGCGGCCGTCGCGGTGCCGGTGCTGCTGGCCGCCGGGTTCGCGGCCCGGCCGTACATCCAGGTCACGCGCGGGCAGACCGACCCGTCCGTGATCAGGTACGTCGCCGCTTTGCAGCGGATCGCGCACCTGCCGGTGGACGGGCGACGGCAGTATTACGAGTTCAGCCTGGACTGGGTGTTCTGGTACCTGGGCCTTCCGGCGGTGCTGCTAGCGGTCGCCGGCGCCGCGTTGCTCGGGCGGCGGTTCGTGCGCGCCGCGGTGGACGGCTGGGCTTCGGCGGCCGGACGCGAGTCCCTGGCGACGGCGCGGCTGTGGGCGCTGCCGTTCCTCATCGTCGGCTGGTCGGTGGTGACGGTGCTGTGGGATCCGGCCGTGCTGCCCGACCAGCCCGCGGCGAGCCACCGGCTCGTGCCGGTCGTCCTGCCCGGGGTGATCCTGCTGGGGCTGTGGATGTCGTCCCGCCTGGCGGCGCGGGCGGTCAGCCTTGGCGCCGGGCGGTGGACCGCGGTGGCCACCGGCTCCTTCTGCGTGCTGGCGATGGCCATTCCCGGTGCCGTGACGTCGCTGAACCCAGGGCTCGCCGCGCATCCGTCCATCGGGCGCACGTCGTCTGGCCTGGCGAAGTTCGTGAGCAGGGTGAAGTTCTCCGGGCCGGGCGCATCGGCGACCTACGGCGGGTCGCTGGCGGCGGTGTCCGGGCTGTGTTCGGCGCTCGGCCCCGACGCGAGCGTGGTGTTCGTGGATGCCGATACCGCGGATTCGTTCAGTCAGGTGGTGCGAGGCATATGCGGACAGCCCGCCGCGTCCGCCGCCGGCGCCTCGCCGCTGGCGTTGTCGGAGGTGGTGGCCTCGATCTCGCGGGCCGGGCGCCGTCCGGTGCTGCTCGGGGCGTCGCGTGATCCGCTGGCTAGCCTCGGGGCCGCCCTGGGCACCGTGCCGCGGCTGGTGCTGTCGCTGCAGACGACGGAAGACGCGGAGGTGCTGACGGGGCCGCCGGCCGGTGCGTGGCCGGTGACATACACAGTCTGGATGGCGGCGCCGGCTGTCCCAGGGTCCGGGACCGGCGGCGGGGTCTGATGGAGTCGGGAGTTGACTGGCGGAGGCCGCGATGACAACAACAACAGCACGCTATGACGGTTATGCCGACTGGTACGACGACTGGAGAAAGCCGTCCGTCGAGAGCAACGCCCTCGAGGTAACGGGTTTGCTTGGGCCCGGCTCGGGCCTGTGTCTTGACTTGGGCTGCGGGACCGGCCTCTTCTTCGACGCGCTCGCCGCGACCGGGCGGACGGTGGTCGGGCTGGACCGTTCGGCCGATCAGCTGCGCGTCGCCCGCAGCCGGTCGCGCGCGATCCTGCAAGCGGACGGCGCAGCCCTGCCGTTCGGCGACTGTGTCTTCCCTGCCGTGGTGGCACTGTGGATCTCCACGGACGTCGACGACTTCGCGGCCGTCGTGTCAGAGGTCGCCCGCGTGCTGACGCCCGGGGGGCTGTTCTTGCTCTACGGCGCCCACCCGTGCTTCAACGGCCCGCACATCGAGTGGCTCGACGACGGCGGGGTCCGCGCGCACCCGACCTACCGGACGGTGGGCTGGCACAAAGAGTCGCCGTGGTGGGGCGTCAATGTCCGCAAGCGCGTCGGGATGCGCCACCATCCCCTCGCCGACGTGCTTAACGCCTTCATACGGAGCGGGCTGGCGATCGAGCACGTGGCCGAGTTCGGCAACCGCGCGGTCCCGAACAACCTCGCCATCCGCGTCCGCAAGGAGCCGTGACTCTCTCCGATTGCTGAGTGGGCGGGCCGGCGTCGCTGGCGCGCCGCCTAACCGATTTGCCTTGACTGGCTGAAGTTCATAGAGTGGAGGAACCGACGCGGGGTGGAGCAGTTCGGTAGCTCGCTGGGCTCATAACCCAGAGGTCGCGGGTTCAAATCCCGCCCCCGCTACCAAG
>Ga0187812_1000025_pt1 | contig 56863 bp, 54 predicted proteins | sample NC_S_2_FD_130582 | JGI IMG/M metagenome (GOLD analysis project Ga0187812, IMG submission 130582) | Wetland sediment microbial communities from Neuse River Estuary, North Carolina, USA - ASW-S_2 | ecosystem: Environmental > Aquatic > Freshwater > Wetlands > Sediment | place: USA: North Carolina...
AACATAATTTGTTATGCGAAGTAAGTATCTATAATGATGGAAATATATTTGAGAATAATTATAAAGTTAATCTTATTATCGAAAACTTTATATCGGATATGATTATTTCTTGGGAAAGAGAAAAAACTAATTATGGTTACACAGTATTGGAGAGAGGTAGAGTTAAATTATCAGCAAATTCTATTATGCCAATATTTCCTAATGAACTTTTAACAGTAATGCGTTTTAGTTTGTTACTTCCTAAAAATAAGTATATCTGCCTCGATGATGTCAAAATTAGCATTATTCTTTTTTATTCTAATGGTGAAGATAAAATGGAGACTAATTTTTTAGGTATAGATAGTGAAATTTATCCTGTTATAAAGAATGAACAAGAATCATAACATTATATATTAACGCTGATAACATCTTTAATAATTAATAAGTCAAGTCAGAGATAAAGAATAATATTTACCGACTCGGAGGTGGCAGTAATTAAATTTACAAGGTTGGTAAACAAAACAAGTTTTTTGTTTAATGTTTCTCTGGTAAAAAATATTTTAAAGTTTATATATTATGCTTAATCGAATATTGCTATTTGTATTGATAATGTCTTTTATAGATTTAGCACAATCTGCAAATGATGGTTACGAAAAGGTATTTCTAAAAACAGAATTTAATGAGTTTAAATCAAATGATAAGATCTCGGACATTATTACTGCTCTCAAAGTATCAGTAAATACTAATGATAAAAATATTATAGCAAATCCTAATGGAAAATTTAACAAAACTGATATTGTCAAAGTTAAAAATTTACCATGGAGAAGATTAATATTTGCCGGGAAGTCAAAACAATATTGTTTCATTTACTATGAGGTTGGCGGTATTGAATATCATATATCTTTTATAATGTTCCGACTTGATAAAGATAAATTAAATCCAGTATTGGCATTGACAATGTATAAAAAGATGGAATCGACGGAGCAATTAAAGAAATTTATTTATCATGAATTGCCAATTGAAACAATTAACAGTATTTCAAAAAAGATTAACCAAAATAAATATATCGCACATAAAATAGAGGTCTTCAAATACGACATAAATAAGTTAGATTATGGTTTTTAATTTTAAGACGAATATAACAAGCAAATTAACGCGGGCGCCTCTCAGCCTACGCCTTCGCCGTTAAAACTGCGGCGGAAAGGTTTGTGTAATTTTTTAGGTTAGCAGATAAATAAATTATTTATAGAAATAAGAAAATGAAAGTTTTAGGTTTAATCGGCGGAACAACGTGGGTATCGACAGTTGATTATTACAGGTTAATTAATCAGCAGGTAAACAAGGAATTAGGAGGATTAAGCTCGGCGAAGATTCTACTTTACTCTGTAAACTTTGCGGAGTTCAACCCGCCGACAGATCCTAATGAGTGGGGAGAGATAACTCAAAAGTTTTCAGGTATTTCAAGGACGCTTGAGAAAGCGGGGGCAGATTGCATCGTCTTCTGCGCCAATACTCCGCATATAATTGCGGATAAAATACAGCAGATAATAGGCATACCAATAATTAATATCGCGGAAGAGACGGCTAAGGCGGTATCTAAGTTTAATTTTAAAAAGGTCGGGCTGCTGGGTACAAGAATAACGATGGAGCAGCCTTTTTATAAAGAAAAATTAATTAAATCCGGAGTAACAACTATTATCCCCGGATTTGAGGAAAGGAAGTTTATTCATTCCTCAATACTCGATGAAATGGCTAAAGAGATTTTTAAAGATGAAACAAAGCAAAGATATATTAGAATTATTAATAAGCTTATTGATGATGGAGCGGAAGGGATCGTATTAGGTTGCACGGAGATTCCGATACTAATTAAGCAGGAGGACTGCGCCGTTCCGTTGTTTGATACAACATTAGTACACGCGTCGGCGGCAGCGGACTTTGCGCTGGGCAAAACCAGGCAGTGCATAAATATATCAAGTACATAAAAATAGATTGCAAAATAATTTTTGTGCAGTTAGGTTTTACTAAAGAATTAATAAAAGGTGTTTGAATAAAAAAATAAGGAGGAAATGTGCGGTACTTTTCATTGGTGTTATTCGCGGTACTAATAATAAACGGGTGTAAAAAAGATAATAATATTGTCTCCACATCGGCAAATCAAGATATAAGCTCAAGCACAATAAAGGACAGCATAGAATACACACTAACGGTACCGAAGACTTCATTCGGGATCAATGATACTTTATCTTTGACGTTTGCCGCGTTAAATCAATCATCAAAGCCTGATACGTTGGTAATAGGACTAAACCCTAATCTATATTCATGGACATTAAAAGAAGAAAGCGGAAGGACGGTAATGTTTGGACCAATGGGCGCGGACGATATGGTAGAAATGATGTCAATTCCGCCGGACCAATCCAAGGTAATGTATAGTTTACATCAAGCAATAAAAGACACGTCGGGCGCGGACGTGAAAAAAGGCTTATACATCTTACAGTGGGATCTAAATAATCATTCAACTAAACTGGTATCACTAACATTGAACATAACAATACAATAAGTTTTTCATCCGGGCAGCTTATAAAAAAAATTTAAATTGGCTGCAGCAGCTAAAGCTGTAATTAAAATTAGCAAGAGACGACCCGCAGGTCGTGCAAACAAAAGGTTAGAATAACAATATAAAAACGGAGGTTCTATGTGTTCGTACAAAAAGGTTAGCTTATTGTTTCTATTTGTTCTTGGTTTAGTAAAATTAAATATATATGCGCAATCAGCGCTGCCAGCACTGCCAATGCTTTATATTAATCCATCGCCAAGAATTAATGCGCTGGGTATGGCAGGAGCATCACTACCGACAAATGACCCATTCGGCTTTTATTATAATCCGGCGCAGCTTGGCTATTTTAGTCAGACAAATAATCTTTCATACGAGCTTTATCCTTCAAATGAAGATTGGTTAGGTTTGGGTGTGTGGCCTTATAGAAACAGCGCGGTGAATATCGGTTATAATTTTAAGAATGAATTAAACGGATTAAGCTTAAGCGCAGGGTTTGGGTATATTCATTCTGAATCGAATTTGGGAACGTATATGTTCTACCCGGGTTACACCTCAAGCATATATGATAAATATGATGCATACAGTTTAGGAATTGGGGTGGATTATTATGTACAATTCAATATAGGCTTTACATACAAAAGCATAAATTCTTCATTAGGCGTGTGGCAAATACCAGGAACTTCACAATATAAAAACGCGCAGGTAAGTCCAACAGCCGTGGATTATGGTGTTTTAATGACAGTGCCCGTTTTAAAGCTTACCGCTCCGGAATATAAATTTAATTTATTAAATGAAATTCCTGCCGTACCTTATTTTAACATTTCGTTAGGTTACTCAAGGCTAAATCAAGGCGGGGAAGTTGCGTATGTAGATCCGGCACAATCCGACCCAATGCCAAGGACGGCGCGTCTCGGATATGCGATTTCAACCGGGCTTGATATTGAGATTCATAATAATAAGTTTAGACTATTCGGATATGATTTTACTGTTGACGCGGATGAGATGCTGATTTCTCGTGATACCTCCTTTAATTTATCATATAAAAGCGGAATTGGGAATATAAGTATCGGCAGAAATTTAATAGGTTTAAAAAGCAGCGATAATGTTGTAGTTCACAAAGCGCATGAGTTCAATCTATGTGAAACCTTTACAGTAATGATCGGTAGGTTTGACGGCGCGGGCTATTTTAATAATGAGTCAAACGGGATAGGAATGAGATTAAAAGGAATATTAACTTTGTTAAAAGCATATACAACCAACGAGACTTTTAACTTCATAGCAGATCATATGGACGTTCAATATTATTCTTCAAAGATTAATTTCGGCTGGACTGAATCTAAATTTGAAAGCATAAACATTTCATTTTATAATTTTATGCTTTGAAGATAGGAATTAAAAAAAAGATAATTTGTAAATAAAATAACGAGAGGGTACAATGGGTTCTTACAAGAGAGTTAGTTTGTTGTTGTTCTTTATTCTTGGTTTAGTAAAAATTAATATACATGCGCAATCCGCGCTGCCCATGTTGTATTTTAATCCATCACCAAGAATTAATGCGCTGGGTATGGCAGGAGCATCACTGCCGACAAAAGACCCATTCGGCTTTTATTATAACCCGGCGCAGCTTGGATATTTCAGTCAGACAAATAATCTTTCATACGAACTTTATCCATCTAATATTAACTGGTTCGGTTTAAGCTCGGTGACTTATAGGAACAGCGCGGTGAATATCGGTTATAATTTTAAGAATGAATTAAACGGATTAAGCTTGAGCGCAGGTTTTGGATATATACATTCCGAGATGAATTATGGAGGAGTTACAATAAACCCAGGCGGCGCCCCGGTATATTATGCATTCCCTGATGACAAATTTGATGCATACAGTTTAGGGATTGGAATTAATTATTATGTGCAGTTGGATGTAGGTTTTACATATAAAAGTATCAATCCTTTCTTGGGTAACATGGCGGGAGGATTCGGCTTACAAAATAACAATGTAACGCTTCAACCTTCAGCAATGGATTATGGTATATTATTAACTGTGCCGGTATTAAAACTTGCTGCTCCGGATTATGAATTTAATTTATTTGACGGAGCACCTGCTTCTCCATATTTTAATATATCGTTGGGATATTCAAGACTAAATCAAACCTCAGATGTTACTTATACAGACCTGCCTCCGATATCAGGTCCTTTACCGAGAACAGTGAGGTTAGGATATGCGCTGTCAACCGGACTAGATGTTGAGATTCATAATAATAAGTTTAGACTTTTAGGGTATGATTTTACTGTTGATGCGGATCAGATATTAATTGGTCCTCCAGATTCAACATCAACTCAAGGCTTTTTATATAAGAACGGAATTGGGAATATAAGTATAGGCAGAAATTTAATAGGGTTAAGAAGCAGCGATCAAGTAGTAGTTCACAAAGCGCATGAGTTCAATCTTTGCGAAACCTTTACCGTTATGATCGGTAGGTTTGACGGCGCGGGATATTCTAATGATGAGTCAAACGGGATAGGAATGAGATTAAAAGGAATATTAACTTTGTTAAAAGCATATACAAGAGACAGGACTTTTAATTTTATAGCAGATCATGTTGACGTCCAATATTATTCTTCAAAAATTAATTTCGGGGGACCGGAATCTAAATTTGAAAGTGTTAATTTACATTCTATAATTTTAGCTTTTGATTCTTTATTATAAAACAAGCGGAGGTATAATGGGTTCTTTTTATAAAGTAAGCTTATTAGTTCTATTTATTTTGAGCGCGGCGCAGTTAAATATGCAAGCTCAAATTAACAGGAGCGATAATTTTTTCCCTTTCGTATATTACAGCCCCTCACCAAGAATAAACGCGCTGGGTATGGCTGGTTCATCATTGCCGACAGATGATCCTTACGGTTTTTATTATAACCCGGCGCAGCTCGGATATTTTAGTCAGACAAATAATATCGCGTACCAGCTTTATCCTTCAAGCGTATACTGGGAAGGTTCTGACCGTGCGAATTTTCGGAACAGCGCAATTAATATCGGTTATAATTTTAAGAATCTATTGGGCGGCTTAAGTTTAAGCGCGGGATTCGGATATATTCATTCCAAATTGGACTTTGGAACTTTTACATCTGAATTATATACTGACACATCTTCTATTCCATTAGGTACATTTAAATATAATTCTTATGACCAATACGACGCATACAGCATTGGAATCGGGATTGATTATAATATACAGTTTAATATAGGAGTAACGTATAAATACATTCAATCGGTGGCTATGTCATATTTCCCCGGCGAACCGGATGGGCTTAATTCTAAACCGTCTGCAATAGACTATGGATTACTTTTTACAGTTCCGGTTGTAAAACTGATTGATCCAAAATATAAATTTGATATTATGCAAAACATTCCGGCAGTACCGTATTTTAATATTTCAATCGGCTACTCAAGATTAAATCAAGGAGGAGACGCTTCGATAAATACATATCCATTTGTTACATTTCCACTACCGAGAGATTCGCGTCTTGGTTATGCTTTATCTGCCGGGTTGAATATTAAGCTAAACGGTAAGCCATTCAAATTATTCAGCTATGATTTTACCGCCGACGCTGAAGAAGTAATGGTGAATGCATATCAAATTCCTATACATAATAATTTTTTAACGACAATTTATTCTTATAAAGAGGGATTAGGAGATATACAATTAGGAAATTTATTTGGAGTGAAAGGTGATGACAATGTTACCATGCATAAAGCGCATGAATTTAATTTGTTTGAAAGCTTTACGGTAATGATAGGGAGGTTTGACGGCGGAGGTTATCACAATGAAGAGTCAAACGGGATAGGTATGAGAGTAAAAGGATTATTAAATTTATTGAAAGCTTACACAACTAACGAGACATTTAATTTTATTGCCGACCATATCGATGTGCAGTATTATTCCTCAACAATTAATATTGAAGGACAAAAATCTAAATTTGAAAGTGTTAATTTAGCATTCTATAATTTTAGTTTTTGATTTTTTATTATAAAACAAGCGGAGGTATAATGGGTTCTTTTTATAAAGTAAGCTTATTAGTTCTATTTATTTTGAGCGCGGCGCAGTTAAATATGCAAGCTCAGACTAACCGGAGTAGTGTAAATTTTCCTTCTGTTTATTACAGCCCCTCACCAAGAATAAACGCGCTGGGTATGGCTGGTTCATCGCTGCCGACTGATGATCCTTACGGGTTTTATTATAACCCTGCGCAGCTTGGATATTTCAGTCAAACTAATAATCTCTCCTACCAGCTTTATCCTTCCAACGTAGATTGGGGAGGTTTTAACCAGGCGAATTTTCGAAACAGCGCAGTTAATATCGGTTATAATTTTAAGAATCTATTAGGCGGTTTAAGTTTAAGTGCGGGATTCGGATATATTCATTCCAAATTGGACTTTGGAACTGTCCCTGTAACTACGGCAGATTCACCGGATATCACTTTATTTTCATATAGTATTTACGATGAATACGATGCTTATAGTGTGGGAATCGGGATCGATTATTACGTCGAATTTAATGTAGGAATAACTTATAAAAAAATACTATCAGGGCTATTTTCGTCTTCACCGCAGGGATTAAACACTTATACAAATCCCTCAGCAATGGATTATGGGTTATTGCTGACTGTTCCAGTAGTAAAACTAATTAAACCAGAATATAAGTTTAATATGATAGAGGGTGTTGCAGCAGCACCTTATTTTAATATTTCAATTGGTTACTCAAGATTAAACCAGGGAGGAGAAGCTGCGATAAATATAGACCCAACGGCATCAACTCCTTTACCGAGAGATTCGCGTCTTGGTTATGCTTTATCTGCCGGGTTGAATATTAAGCTAAGCGGTAAGCCATTCAAATTATTCAGCCATGATTTTACCGCCGACGCTGAAGAAGTAATGGTGAATGCATATCAAATTCCTACAAACAATAATTATTTAATAAAAACTTTTTCTTATAAAGACGGATTAGGAGATATACAGCTTGGTAATTTGTTTGGAGTGAAAGGTGATGACAATGTTACCATGCATAAAGCGCATGAATTTAATTTGTTTGAAAGCTTTTCGGTAATGATAGGAAGGTTTGACGGCGGAGGTTATCACAATGAAGAGTCAAACGGGATAGGTATGAGAGTAAAAGGATTATTAAATTTATTGAAAGCTTACACAAGTAACGAGACATTTAATTTTATTGCCGACCATATCGATGTGCAGTATTATTCTTCAACAATTAATATTGAATGGCAAAAATTCAAATATGAAAGTGTAAACATTTCATTCTATAATTTTGAATTTTGATTTATTAAACAAGTGGAGGTTCTATGGGTTCTAATATTAAAGTAAGCTTATTAATTTTAATTCTTTTCAGCATTGCGCAGTTAAATATAAAAGCTCAAGCTGCGCTGAATGTTTTAACAATTAACCCATCGCCGAGAACAAACGCGTTGGGTATGGCTGGCTCATCGCTGCCGACAGATGATCCTTACGGGTTTTATTATAACCCTGCGCAGCTTGGATATTTCAGTCAAACTAATAATCTCTCTTATCAGCTTTATCCTTCAAACGTATATTGGGATGGCTTTAGCGATATAACATATAGAAATACTGCGGTAGATATAGGTTATAATTTTAAGCATCAATTAAATGGATTAAGCTTAAGCGCGGGACTGGGGTATATTCACTCTAAAATGGATTATGGATTTATTAATTATACAACAGCTAATAATAATGAAGTTACAGGTTATACACTTCATACCCTTCATCCTTTCATTTCTTATGATGCTTACAGCCTAGGCATAGGTATTGACTATTATGTGCAGCTAAATTTAGGTCTAACATATAAAAGCATAGAGTCAGCGATTATTTTTAGTGATCCGTCTTCACAAAATATAGATATAAAGCCGTCAGCAATTGATTACGGGTTTCTGTTGACCGTCCCGGTAACTAAACTTATCTATCCAGGATATAAATTTAATCTGCTGGAAGATATTGAGGCTTCTCCTTATCTGAATATTTCAGCTGGATATTCAAGGCTAAATCAAGGAGGCGAAGTTTGGTATTCTGATCCTTCTCAAAAAGAGCCTTTACCCAGAACAGCGATGCTTGGATATGCGTTATCAGCCGGATTAAATATTAATATAAACGATAATGCATTTAAACTAATTGAGTATGATTTTACAGCGGACGCAGAAGAACTGTTGGTAAGTAATGAAATCTTTCCGCCTTATTATTCATATAAAAGCGGATTAGGAAATATAAGTATAGGCAGGAATTTAATTGGCTTAAAAAACAGCGATAATGTTGTAGTTCATAAAGCGCATGAGTTTAATCTTTGCGAAACTTTTACGGTGATGATCGGGAGATTCGGCAAAGGCGGCAGCTATAATGATGAATCGAACGGGATAGGATTAAGATTAAAAGGTATTTTAATTTTATTGAAGGCATATACAAGCGGCGAAACTTTTAACTTTATAGCAGACCATTTTGATGTACAATATTATTCTTCAAAAGTAAATTATGGAGCTTATGTTGGGGAGAATAAATTTGAAAGTATAAACTTGTCGTTCTATAATTTTGAATTTTGAAACTAAAATTGTAGAATATAGTGTTGTTAATTAATTGATTAAGCATAAATAACATATCTGAAAGTATTTTTTAAAAATTATAAAGGAGGAAAGCCAAATGGAAGCGCCTATTTTAACAGATAAGGATCAATTTCCAAGTGAAGAAATAATTTATTCGCATATAGGTAAAGCTAAAATATTGTGGCAATCTTTTTTTGAATTTGTCCATACAAATCACCCGGATTTTTTGGAGCAGTGGAGATATTATAATGACGGCAAAAGCTGGTTATTAAAAGTTACAAGGAAATCAAAAACAATATTCTGGCTTTCCGTAGTTAAAGATTCATTCAAGACAGTATTTTATTTTCCGCAGAAGGCAGAGGATGCAATTATAGAAAGCACTATACCAGAGGAATTGAAAGAACAGTTTACGAATAGAAATAAAAACAGTAAAATTACAGGGATAAGAATATTATTTAAAAATAAAAAAGATATTGAATCGGCAAAGAAGTTAATCGAAATAAAACTAAGTGTTAACTAATTAGTCAGCGGGGTTATTTTTAGCCGAAAGCTTTACAAAAGAAAAATGTAGAAAATAAGTGAAGATATAGCCAAGATAAGTTCCGGCAATAACGTCGCTGAGGAAATGGTAATCTGTTATTATCAGCGAAGAGCCGAGAAGGATTAGCATGATAAGCACCGGCTTCCGGTATTTGGGATAGTAAATCCAGACGGCAGCTCCCAAAGCAGTTATTACGGACATATGTCCCGAAGGGAAGCAGCTTCCGCTCGCTCTGAACCAATTAAATTCAAGAGGCATCCTGGAGATTAACCAATGACGTGGAGAAGTTCTTCCGAATACGAATTGTAAAAAGGATTTTAAAATATATATAGCCGGCAAAGTGGTAGCGGCAAGCCGTAAAAAGAGAGTCTCTGTATCTATCTTTTTCTTATGTACCCTGTAAAAATAAATAACCCACATTACAGCCGTAACGACAGCTACAAAAATAAGCAGAAGGTCGGGAATATTCTCGGTTATATCGTGCAAAGTACGGAATGAAAGCAGGAAACGGTATACCTTTACCGCGATAAGAGCATCAAGAAACCGGATGCTCAAAACTACCGCGATAAATACGGCTATAAAGATTACTGTCTTGTTTGATAATTTGTGCAAAAGATATTTTCGATTCATTAATTTGGTGAAAACCTTTTTCCAAAAATAAGTTAAAATCTTGAAAAAGGATAATTGAATTTCAACAAACTTAACTGTAAAAATATTCTTCCAAAATCAAATCTTAATTTAGAGCGACAACTAAACCGCGTACGACTGCCGCAAGCCTAATTGAATCGTAAATCTTAGCTTCCGAAGCACCGTATTTTCTAACAGATTCTTCATGGGAATTGACACACGATTCACACCCGTTAACAGCGGAGACAGCAAGACTGATCAGTTCAAATAATTCTTTGCCGAGAACCGGGCTCATCATAATATTCATCTTAATACCGGCGGGCATGCCTTGATAATTTTCGTTGCTGCTTTTAATAAAATGCTTGAACCTGTAAAAGACATTATTCATGGCAAGAGTCGATGCACATGCGCAGGATTCGGCGATTTCGGCAGCGCTGGCTCCGTTTGCTTTCGCGTGATCTGTAAATGACTCAATTAAATATTTGCTGCGTTCGTTAACAGCGATTGCAAGCGCGATTAAATATGCTTCTTTTAAATTTAAATTTTCAGAGTTAAGCATGTTTTTCAAGTTTACTCTTAAGTCCCTTAGATATTTTGTCTCACCTTCAACCATTCTTTCCAGAACAGCGAAGACAGTGTTCTCATCTATGTTTAAGTCTTTAAGTAAATCAATTTTCGTTTCGTTAAGCGACATGTTATTATTCCTCTTTGAATAAATAAAGCAGCACAGACAACTGGTTTAAGTCTGTGCCGCGGTAATTAATGATTAAGCGACTTTTAACGTTTCCTGTCCTTTTTCCCAGTTGCACGGACAAAGCTCATCGGTTTGAAGCGCGTCAAGCACACGGATAACTTCTTTAACATTTCTTCCGACGTTAAGATCATTCGCGCTAACCCATCTTATGATTCCCTGCGGATCAACAATGTAAGTTACGCGGTAAGCGACTTTTTCGTTTTCTTCGAGAATCCCAAGCGACTCGGCGAGAGATTTAGAAGTATCGGCGATTAAGGGGAACTTTAATTCCTTCAAATCTTTGTGATCTTTTCTCCATGCGAGGTGAACAAACTCGGTATCCGTGGACGCGCCGAGAAGCTGCGCATCTCTATCACGGAACTCTTCAAAATTTTTATTGAACTCGGCAATTTCAGTCGGGCATACAAAAGTAAAATCTTTCGGATACCAAAACATTACCATCCAGTTACCGGCATTGATATGATCCTGCGATGTAATTTCGGAAAATTCTTTTCCTTTTTCTGTAGACACGACCGCAACTTTTTTGAACTGAGGGAATTGTTTCCCGATTGACAATAGGTTACTCATAAAAATAAATCCTCTCTTTGAGATTATTAAATGTTGATAAAATTGATTGAGCAAATTTAACCTTAAAGGAAGGTGTGTTCAAATAGATTCTTCCTATGATATGATAGGAATTAACTATTGGACACATACATGCCCAAATTATAAATTGGATCACATTTAAATTCAAAAAAAAATATAAGGAAGGAGTAACTTATGCCTCAGGTTGCAAGATCGGTTGTTGAGAAAGCATGAGTTGATGTCGACAAACTTTTAGACTTGCTTGTTAAGAACGCATCTGCGGAATTAACAACGTATTATTACTACACGATATTTCGTGTAAACCTAATCGGTCTCGATGGCGAAGGATAAAGCGGACACGGCGGCGTTAGAACTGAAGGACATTCTCCTTATGTAAGAAGGTTCCTTCCAAACGGCGGCAAGTAATAAATTATTTTCTTCGCTTGAATTGCATTTGCTGAAGAGGTAACATCAGGGTGGAGAGATGTTATCTCTTTATATTTTCATTTCTATGCTCTCACATCATTTTCATTCCGGTTTACATTAATTATATTTGTCCCGATAAGATTATGACTCTATCCCAACTTTATTATATCGTGGCAGTAGATAATTTCAGGCATTTCGGTGCAGCAGCCGAGCACAGCTTTGTTGCACAGCCGACTTTAAGTATGCAAATTCAAAAACTGGAAGAAGAACTTGGAGTAATAATCTTTGACAGGGGAAAACAGCCGGTGGTTCCTACGGAAGTTGGTGAAAAAATATTAAAGCAGGCAAGAACAATTTTACGTGAATCGGAACGCCTTCAAAATATTGTTGAAAGCGAAACTGGCGAATATACAGGCACACTTAAAATTGGAATTATTCCTACAATTGCGCCTTATCTATTACCGATGTTCTTAAAATCATTTACAGAGAAGTATCCCAATCTTGAATTAGTGATTGATGAAATTACGACAGGCGATATAATCAAAGGCATTCGTAAAGATTTAATCGATGTCGGGGTACTGGCTTTGCCGCTTAACGATCAGGATATAGCCGAGCGCAGCCTTTATTATGAGCCGTTTGTCGCGTACGTGGGAAAGAAAAGCCAACTTTATAAAAAAAATAAAGTCGACATAAACGATCTTTCAACAGATGATCTGCTGCTTCTGAAGGAAGGACATTGCCTTCGAGGTCATGCGCTGAAACTTTGCAAAAGCACCGAAAAAGAATGGAGCCAGGGCAGTAGAAAAATTTTATTTGAAAGCGGAACACTTGATACGATAAAAAGACTTGTGGAACAGGACTTCGGAATTACGCTTCTGCCTTATCTTGCCGTAAAAGACTTGGAAGACAAAAATAAAATTGCAATGGTGAGGGAATTTAACAGCCCTGTTCCGAGAAGGGAAATAGGCTTGGTGTTTAGCAAAGTTTTTTTAAAACGTCATTTAATTGAAGCGCTTGGTGAAGAGATTTTAAAAGTGATCCCTAAAAATCTTTTATTAAAAGAAAATAGTCTGGTTCTGTAAAGAATAATAAAAGGCAGATAAATGTTTAAGACGAAAATGAAGATAAGATTTCACGACTGCGATCCGGCAGGCGTTTTATTTTTTGGAAGAGTTTACGAACTCTGCCATTCAGCTTACGAAGAAATGATTGCAAGCTTCGATCTTAAGGTAGATTATTGGCATAACGATGAATACATTGTACCTGTAATTAAAAGCGAAGCGCATTACCATCAGCCGATGAAATACGGTGAAGAAATTTCGATTGAAATTATTGTGAAGACTTTAAAGTCGTCCTCATTTGAACTTGAATATTTATTAAGTAACAAAGATGGGAATGAGTGTGTCCTGGTAAATACTGTTCATGTATTTGTTGATAAAAATACCTGGAAGAAAAAAAAGATGAGCGATGGAATATCCGGAGAATTTAAAAAGCATTTAGCTTAGACGCGGCGTAAAAAAACGGTAGGTTATTTTGCAAGAATATCTTTCAATTTATCTTTCTGAACTTTTCCAAGCTCTGTTTTAGGGAGCGAGTCTACAATAAATATTTTTTTAGGATGTTTGAATGAAGAAATTTTTCCTTTTAGAAAAGGTTTTAATTCATCCAATGTTATTTCGATATTATTTTTAGTAACAAGCGCTGCCGCCACAATTTGTCCCCATTCTTTTTCCATAAAACTAAAAACGGACGCCTCGATAATAAAAGGATGCTTTAGCAATTCATTTTCAACTTCAAGCGGATTGACATTTTCTCCGCCCGTTACGATCAAATCATCTCTGCGGGCTTCTACATAAAGGAAACCATCGTTATCTAGAAAGCCAAAATCACCGGTATAATAAAATCCGGTTCTGAATTTCTTTTTTGTTTCGTCAAAGTTATTCAAATATCCTTTTGCCATTGAGCTTGCCTTAATAACAATTTCACCGGTTTCATTAGTGGGAAGAATATTTTTGTCTTCATCAACGATTAGAATTTCGTTTGGAGGTAAAGCTTTGCCGGCGGAATTTGTCCTTGAAGTAAATTGTTCAGCGGTCAATACGGATACGAATGAAGAAGTCTCGCTTGCGCCGAAAGATTTAGCCGCGTTCCAGCCTCTGTCAAGCGCTTCATTCATTAGTGATGCATCAATAAAACCGCCTCCTAATAATATCTCGCGTAATTCTCCGTTTGGCTTGATGCCGGATTCTATTAATCTTTTTAATTGTGTAGAAACAAAAGAAGCATGAGTAGGACGTAAATTAGAAACAGCGGTTCCTAAAGAATTAATGTCTAAACTTTCCGGGAAAAGCAAAGTAGCGCCGAAGATAAAAGCGCGCATGATTATTGAAAAGCCGCCGATATGATAAAACGGCAGACTCGCAAGCCAGCGATCATTTTGCTTATGCTTAAAATATTGATTACCAATCATAGCGCTTTGGAAAAGATTATTAAAAGTAATCTCAACTCCTTTCGGCTTTCCCGTCGAGCCGGAGGTGAAAATTACAATTGCTGTCTTTTCAAAGTCGATATTGAAACTAAAGTTGTCTTTTTCTAAAAGATCACTAAAGGGGAAAATAGATTTTTTAACATTGGAGAAATTATATTTGCCCGGCAAATCTTTTGAGATAAAAATTTTCATGCAGCCCGCAAAAGAAAGGAGGTTTGAAACTTCGCTTTCCAGCAAGCGTGAATTTATTAGAAGCGGAACAGCACCAATTTTCCATAAAGAAAAAATAAGAATAACGAAATCAGGTGAGTTATTGCTTAAGACTCCTACATATTCATTTTCCTTTAAATCAATACGTCTTAACTGAGAAGAGGTTCTATCAATTTGATCTTCCAATTCATGGTATGCGACTGATTGCGAATGGGTTTGTACGGCAATTTTATTTGACGGGAAAATATTTTTAACGCCGAAAATTTCTTGTATAAAATTCATTTCCAGAAATATAATTTATTGAAGTGAAATTTTCCCGTCGGCAACAGGGTAGGGATCGGGATAAAGATTTTTTTTCAGATAGCCGGCAGTATCAAGTCCATGCGCGATATTTCCTTTAACTGTAGAAGCTGCAAATACGGCTAATGATTTGCCGAGAGAAGATTCAAAGGAAGACGATATTACAACTTTTATATTTTTCTTTTCAGCCGCCTCAATAATTTTAAGAGAAGTTATAATTCCACCGAGCATCATCGGCTTGAGTACAAGAGCTTTCACAGATTTGGACTCGATTAAAGAAACGGCATCTTCGTATGTCTTTATCGATTCATCAGCAGCTAAAGGAATTTTAGACTTAAAAGAAACCTTCTGAAATTCGATTAAGCGGTTTACAGGCTGCTCGACATATTCAATATTAAATTTCTCAAGCTGACTTAAGTTCTCTATTGCTTCATTGACTTTCCATTTGCCGTTAACGTCTATCCTTAATTTAATTTCTTTTCCGACAGCATTTGAAATTTCTTTTATGCAGGTAAAATCATCTTCAAATTTATTTCTTCCTGCTTTTATCTTTAAAGTTGTGAATCCTTCCTTGACTAAATTTGAAGCTCTTTCGGCAGATTCATTGGGCGCTAAAAAACCGATGACGGCATTGACACAAATTTCCTTTTTCGAGGAAACGTTCAGGATTTCATTAAGCGAGATATTTGCTTTAGAACAGAAAAGGTTTAACAAGGCTTGTTCAAATCCGTGGCGCAAGGCGGGCAACGAAGAAATATTTTTTAAATTATCGTCGAGACTTTCTATAAAATTATTTGTAGCAAGCTTAAGATTAAACTTAAAATTTGTTAAAGCATTTTCGTCATCTTCAAAAGACTCGGAGCCGAATTCCGGCAGCGGCGCGGCTTCACCGTAGCCGGTCTTCCCATCGCTTTTTAATTTTATTATAAATCCTTTCCTATTGCTGATTGAAGCTTTCGCTGTTAATAAGCTTTTGGAAAATTCAAGATCGTACGGAGAGTATTTTAATTCAATATTGTTCATAAAGTTAGACCGGCAGCAAAAAGAATTCCAAAAAGAGCGGAAAATTTTGCGGTTAGTTCAAGAGTTTTATTAAGCTGAAAGCCTTCCAAAGTGAAAAGCATATCAACCAGCCTGTATGCAAGCGGCAATGTAATGTAAGGAAGAAAAATCCATGCATGAAAGTTATATATAAAGTACAAAACCGCCGGTACGGCGAACGACGCGAAGAGCAAAAAGATAAATTGGTATCTTGTAAATGTTCTGCCGAGAATAACTGCCAGGGTATATTTGCCTGCGGCTTTGTCTTCTTCAATATCTCTATAATTATTTACGACGAGAATATTGGTAATGAGCGCGCCAACAGGAATTGCCGTTAGGAAAGATAAAAGCGAAAATTCTTTTAAGTGAAGAAAATATGTTCCCGCTGTGCCGACAATACCGAAGAACATAAAAACAAAAAGATCTCCAAGCCCGTTGTAGGCTAATGGGAATGGTCCGGCTGTGTATGCAATACCGGCAAGTATAGAAACAACACCGATAATAAGCACAACAATACCGCAGGCGAACACCAAGTAAAGTCCTAAGAGAAACGCGAAAATAAAAACTAAGAAACTGCCTATTTTCATTTCGCGGACAGATATTAATCCACTGGACAGCACCCTGACCGGTCCTTTTCTTTTATGATTATCTGCGCCTTTCAAAAAATCATATAGATCATTTATAAAATTTGTACCTATCTGAATTAATAATGAACAAAGCAGCGCTATAAACGAATAGATAAAATTAAATTTACCTTTGTTTATAGCAAGTGCGGAGCCGACGACGACAGGTACAACGGCAGCAAGCAAAGTCTTCGGTCGGCTTGCTAAAATCCAGCTTTGAAATTTTGTAATCTTTTCTAATTCTTCGTTCATGTAGTGCTAAGGTAATTTTGGAAATTTTGAAAAGTTAGGTTTCCTTTTCTCCAGATAAGCTTTCTTGCCTTCCTGCGCTTCTTCGCTCATATAATAAAGCAGCGTTGCGTTTCCCGCAAGTTCTTGAATTCCTGCCTGTCCGTCAAGCTCAGCATTGAAGGCGGATTTTAACAAGCGTAAAGACATCGAGCTGTGCTGAAGAATTTTCTTTGCCCACTCGACTCCGGTTTCTTCTAATTGTTTAACCGAAACTACTTTATTGACCAAACCCATATCGAGCGCTTCCTGCGCGTTGTATTGTTCGCACAGATACCAGATTTCGCGCGCTTTCTTTTGTCCGACAATTCTTGCAAGATAGCTTGAGCCGAAGCCGCCGTCAAAGCTTCCGACTTTAGGACCGGTTTGACCGAAGACGGCATTGTCAGCCGCGATTGTTAAATCGCAAACCACATGCAGCACATGCCCGCCTCCAATTGCATAGCCTGCTACCAAAGCGATGACAGGCTTTGGGATGCTTCTAATTAATTTTTGAAGATCAAGAACATTTAACCTCGGAACGCCGTCTTTGCCGATGTATCCTTTATCGCCTCGAATTCTTTGATCGCCGCCCGAACAGAACGCATATTTACCGTCTTTACTCGGTCCCTTTCCGGTTAATAAAATTACACCGATTGTTTGATCTTCCCTTGCATCAGAAAAGGCATCATACATTTCCATTACTGTTTCCGGGCGGAATGCGTTGCGGACTTCCGGGCGGTTAATTGTAACTCTCGCAATGCCGTCCATCTTTTCGTAAATAATATCTTTATATTTTTTTGATTTTTTCCAATCGAATTTCATTATAAACCTTGAATTTTTTCCGGTCGAAAAATATGGAAAAGTTTATAAAGTTAGAATTCACTTAGGAAGGTATTTATCGCTTCGGCAAACTTTGCCGGCTGCTCAAGATGAACATTATGACCTGCATCATTTATTGTCAGATGCCTTGAGCGGGGAAGCACTTCTGCCATACCGGAATTTATATCGCAATATTTTATATCAAACTCTCCGGTTATGAGTAAAGTTTTTGGAGTGAAAAATTTAAGCCTGCCGAAAAGCGGAGCCATTTTACCTGTTCCAAAACCCAGCAAAGAGTTTGCTAATCCTGTCTTATTATTGGTCAATTTACTGCTGCGAACTTTTTTTAACTTTTTCTTAGGCAAGTTCTTTTGCGAAGAAAATAGATCTATATTCATCCAGTAATCCGCAAACTTGCCGATAGAATTATTTTTAATGAAAAAGGCTAACTGCTCATCCGAAGATATTCTTTCCAGTCTAAGCTGTTCATCATCAATTCCAGCGGAAGCACTTTCCAGGATAAGAGCGCGTATGCTTTCCGGATTTTCAATAGCAAAGTTTAAGGCGACTCTGCCTCCCATTGAATAGCCCGCGAGGATTACCGGTTGGTTAGTATATTGAGAGATAATAAAACTTATTTGCCGTGAAATTGAAGTGGAAAAATAGTAAGACAATTCTTCCGGCGAATCGCTTTTACCGTGCCCGATTAAATCAATAGCGATGCATGCGAATTTTTTATTGATTCTTGGAATTATATCATCCCAATCTTTGGCATTCCCCGTAAACCCGTGAATGAAGAAAATATAATCTTTGGCATTACTAATTCCGGAAGCCTCAACATTAAGCGAAAGATCATTGAATTTAAATAACATGAGCGGCTAAAAGATTCTGGTTAACCTCTTCCCAAAATGTTTTGCGGAGCTTCACGGACTTTGCGGCATTTGTTTTTATCTCAAGTACGTTTAATTCATTCTGGTTTACTGCTTGCTTGAAAAGTCTTTGGAATTGTTTCCAGCCTTTTACATGATGATAATTTCCGCCGTACGCTTTTACAATTGCCTGGAAATCAAGCTTATGAGGCGTTACAAAAAAATCATTAAATATTTTTCCGTATTTTGAAATAGGAAGAATTTCAAAAATGCCGCCTCCGTTATTGTTCAGTAAAACTATAGTTAATGAAGTTTTATATTTCCGCGCGGATAAAAGTGAATTAAGATCATAATAAAAAGCAAGGTCGCCGATAAGAAGAATAGTTGGTTTGCCGCTTGATGATGAAATTCCAAGCGCAGTTGATGTTATTCCATCTATGCCGCTTGCTCCGCGGTTATTAAAAACTTCAATGGCTTTATTTTTGGCTGACGCGAAGTAATCAAAGTCTCTTACAGGCATGCTGTTGGATAGCATAATGTTGGCTCTGTTTGGAGCGGCTTCCAGAATTTCTTCAATAATTCTGCATTCATTCGGGAATTCCGATTTGTCAATTATTTCTTTCTTTAGCTTTGCTGATCTTTCTTCGGCATCTTTTATCTTTTGAAGCCACACTGAAGTTTTCCGGTTAATTTTTTTCTTTTCAAAAATATTGTTCAGCGATTTGCAGAATGAAGCCGGCTCACACGCGTAAGCCGCTTTAGCTTTGCCGGATGGATCAAACCAGTCGCCGTACTCGTTTATAATATATCTTTCAGCGCTGCAATTGTTTAAGAATGTCTCTAATCCTTTTGAAGTTATTGTTCTGCCGAATTGAATTATAATTTCCGGCTGGATTTGCTTTGAAAAATATTCCGAGCGGAGGAACGCATCATAACATGAAATGATGTTTTTTTTATCGTGGCTTCCGAACCTTAGCTGCGAAGTGGCGTCGGCAAAAACCGGGTAGCCCAAAGTTGATGAAAGCTTGCCGCATTCTTCAATAAAATCTTTTCCAAAATGTCCCGGACCGGTTATGATAATTCCTTTCTCGTACTTTGCCGCGAGATTAGAAATATCTTTAATCCATGATTTCCGTGTTAGATTAGTTGTGTTTGTTTTTCGCTGATGAAAGTTTGCCGTAACAGATTCTCCGGCGAAATCAATTACATCTTTTTCTACTTCGTCTGTGAAAGTCTTCGGCTCAAAAGGTTTTCTAAAAGGAAAGTTTATATGCACCGGACCTTTAGCGGTGAACATGCTTTTAGTAACCGCTTTTCTTATTTCTTCCTTTAGCTTTGCAAGGCTTTCAATATTAGGCTGAGGTAAGCCCGGATCATGAAACCATCTGATATGGTTTTTATATAAATTATTTTGATTTATAGTTTGGTTTGCTCCGCGTCCGCGAAGCTCCGGCGGTCTATCTGCAGTGCATACAATTAGCGGAACTCTTTGCTGGTATGCTTCAACAATAGCAGGGTATAATTCCGCGGTTGCAGTACCGGAAGTGCAGACAATTGCGACCGGTGTATTAGTCGCCTTTGCAAGTCCCAGCGCAAAAAATCCGCTGCTTCTTTCATCGACATGAACAAATGATTTTATTTTTTTATTATAGGCAAACGCTAAAGTCAAAGGCGTATTCCTGGAACCCGGTGAAAGCGAGGCATATTTTACCCCGCACGAAACAAGCTCTTTAACAAAAGTTTCCGCCCAAAGTATATTACGGTTAATTTTTATTTTCATTAAATAAAGATAGTATAGTTTTCAGCTTTAATTCTGTTTCCTGGTATTCCAACTCAGGATCCGAATTCTCTACGATGCCGCATCCGGCAAATGCAATTAACTTATTATTAATTGATAAAGCCGATCTAATCCCGACTACGAACTCGCCTTCGTTGTGGAAATTGAACCAGCCTAAAACACCCGAAAACAATCCGCGTTTGTATCCTTCTAATTTTTTGATTAATTGAAGTGAAGATTCTTTCGGCATTCCGCATACCGCGGGAGTAGGGAAGAGTTCTTTCAGCAGCAGATGCATTGAGTTTTCCGAATTGAGCGTAGCGGATATCTTCGTCAAAATATGCTGGATGTTTGCGAGCTTCCTTATTTTTGAGCTTGGCTCAATCTCAACATCTTTTGTGAAACCGCCGATAGAATTTTTTATGTGGTCGATTACAAAGTTATGTTCATTAATATTCTTTTTGTCAGCTAACAGATCATTAGCAAGCTTCAAATCTTCCTCATCGTTTTTACCGCGCGGCGCCGAACCGGCGAGCGCATCAATTTCGACTTTGCCGTTTCCGAATTTCGCAAGCTTCTCTGGCGTTGCGCCGAAGAAGGACGACTTTCCGTGATGATAAATAAAAATATATGAATCGGAATAATTACCGCGAAGCTTGCCGATAACGTTATTAAAGTCCGGTTCTTCGGTAAGTAAAAGATCTACCTTTCTTGAAAGAACAATTTTGTCTATCTCGTTTTCTGAGATCTTTTCAAGTCCTGTTACAACTAAATTCTTCCATCTCTTTTTGTCTTTAGGCGAGGAACCTGTTATGCTGGTTATTTTAGGGCTTTGTTTTGCGCTTGCGGGAGCTGTATTCTTAAAAAGCTTTTCAAGCTTGGCTTTAAATTTATTTGTAACTACTCCTTTTGAATATTCGGAGGAGTAAACAAAATTAAATAACAGAAATTCCTTTCCGTTATCCCGTACGATCGCAATTTCCGGGACAAACCATGTGGAGTCATTATAGTCTACCCAATCATTATCTGTATGTTCTACCGTAAACTTCATAGCGCCGATAAATAAAGGAAAGCTTGTGCGTTCCAATGTTGACCAGTTGGAAACAAACCTGTCTTTCCATTCCTTCATTTTCTTATCGCTCGCCGCGAACCTTTTATCACCGTTTTCGGAAATGGTTAAAGCCTCATCTATACCGAATATTAAAAAGTTTTCGTCGGGCTTTTCAAAGTAGAATGACCGCTCGTGTATCTTTAAAAAGCGGTCAATGTTGCCTTCAAGATTTGAAGACTGCAAACATTCCGCAAAGCTGATAAGATAATTGTTAGAATTGCTCTTTCTGATTTTGCTTTCTGATTCGGAGAGGAACTTTGTAAATGAACTCACCGATGATGAAATAAATTCTTCCATTCACAATGATTTTTTTTGTTATAAATATAATTCTAAATAAATGCCTTTTCAATTATAGAAAAGAAAATCGTAATCTTAAACATTTTAGAAAAAAATATCTTCTTCAGTGGTTTCAAGTATCCTTAGGTAACTTTCATACCTTTCAAGGGAAATTTTACCATGCTCAACAGCTTCAATTACGGCGCAGCCCGGTTCATGGTTGTGTGTACAAGTGTTGAATTTGCACCTGTTGATATATTCCGAAAATTCTAAAAAGTAATGTCCTAGATCTTCTTTTTTAATTCCGTACGGATCGATCTCGCGTATGCCCGGCGTATCAATTATATAAGTCTCATCCTCCATTTTCATCATAACGCTTGTAACAGTGGTGTGCATTCCTTTTTCAGTATACTCGCTTATATCGCCCGTAATTAAATTTATACCGGGGAACATTTTATTCAGAAGGGAAGACTTGCCTACGCCTGACTGTCCCCAGAACAAATTCTTTTTACCCGGCAATAATTTTTTTACGTTCTCAATTCCTTCGCCGGTAATTTTGCTCGTGCAGATCATTTTATAACCGATCTCTGTGTATAGATTTGTCCATTCTCCCGCGATATTTTCTTCATCAAGGTCGATCTTATTTAAAATAATTACCGCATTTATCTTTGAGCTTTCAGCCGCAACTATCAGCCGGTCGATAACTTTATTATTGAAAGGCGGTCTCGTTATGCTGCTGATGATAAAAATATTATCGATGTTCGAAGCTACGATCTGTTCAAGCCTTTCGCCGCGGTAGCTTGCGCCTCTCAGCTTTATCGCCTTCCGTGATAAATAATTTTTCCTTTCTTCTATGTTGAATATAACCCCGCTCCCGTCTTCGTTAAAATCAAATTCAACGTAGTCGCCCACTACCGCTATATCTCTCTGGAACAGTTTATTCTTTTTAAGATGAAAATCTTTTTTAAATTTCCCGCGGAGTGAACATCTAACCTGTTCACCGGACTCTTGAGGCATAACGTAAAAGTCTTTACTCTCGGTTCTGCTAATAATTCCCTTAATACAAATCTCCAAATAAATTTTGACGGTAAAATAATTCGCTTTTTCTATTGTGTCAAATTCTATCCGGGCTAAGTGTAAAAATATTATATTCAATGCGACGGGCGGCTGTAAGAAAAAACTAATTGGAAATTAAATTATTTATTTCTAACTTAAGTCATCAGAATTCATTTAACTTTTATAGGTTGAGGGAAAGTAGAAGATAATATGATTCAGCAAAAAGATGATAAGATTTGCAAGAGGGTTCCAATCAATTTGGAATACCCGGCAGCGATGCCGTCCGGTTTTCCCCCACTAATAATCTCCTGATACAAATTTCATAATCCGAAGTTAAAAGAAAAAATTCTCAGGCTCGTGTTTTATAGCGATAGAATAATATTGTCATTTTAGATCTGCTTTATTCTATAAATGATGTACCGGTGTGAACATATATACCGGTGATTCTATATTTAATTTGCCGCGGCTTATCTTAAAAGAGACGCGGTTAAATTAAAATCAAGTGCGCTTTATTAAAGAAACGGCGCGGTTAAATTAAAATGAAGCGCGTTCAAACTAATTGTAACCGCGAGTGAACTAAAAAGAAGCGCGGTCAATTTAAAAGAAAGCGCGCTTATAATAAGATAAAGCGCGGGTAAAGCAGTATAAAACGCGCGCAAAATGAGAAATTTCAGCAGGTAAATAGAATATTTGAAGTTAATAAAGCCATAAAATCGCTTAGAAACGAAGTTTTATTTATAAAATATGTGCACAAAGCACAATTAGTAAATAACAAATCAAATAGGTGAAATATGTCTTATCAAGACAAAGAAACGACTCCTTCCGTTGAAAAGGCGGAAACAAGGTATGCCGGGATGCTAACGGTTGATCAGAAAAAGGGAGCAAAACAAAACTACGGAACTGCCGAGAAACCCTTGACCGTAGTTGAATTAAGAACCCAGATAGATCTGGTTGAAGATAAAAGAAAGCAATGCAATTTAACGCGAAAATTATTAGATCAATTGATCAATGAATATGGAGCGGAAGAAAGCAAGCTTGACAAATTGGTTTCACAGGTTCTTTCAAGCGCGGTAAGTGTTGTCGGTAATGACTCCGATGAATACGAACTGCTTGGCGGAACAAAAATATCAGAGCGCAAACGCCCTGTTAGAAAGCCGAAGAGTTCACAATAATTTTTCCTGGTACCCTGCTCCGGACGCGGGTGAAGTGTTTATGCTCTGCACTTCACCTGCATTTATATAATTAATTTCGGGTGGCAGTTTGTCGCCGCTATTAAATAATTTTTAAACTCTGAATTTATTCCGGAAGACGGCAGTCAGAATTAACAAATAAGTTTTATGTTTCAGTGCGTTCCTTGTTCCATAGTGCTGTCAATAAGCCGGCGTGGTTTTGTCCTTTACCCGCCGGCTGAATATTGACGGGAATGCAAATGGGAAATATTTTTAATTTGCTGAGTTCCTTTAGATGTATGTTAAAATTAAATAGTACGGTTTGAACTCATCCCCCAGCCCCTTCTCTTGCCAAGAGAAGGGGAGCAAGGGGTTGAGTTTGAAGGGCAGTGCATGAGTCTAAATAATAAAAAAATATTAGTAGAGATTGCCAAATCCACTTGCAGGGAGTTAAGAAGGAACTCAACTGATGCAGAAAAGATTCTATGGTGTAAACTGAGGGATAAACAATTATTGAATGCAAAATTCTATCGGCAGCACCCAGTATTTTATGACTTAACAGGGAAGGAGTCTTTTTTTGTCGCTGACTTTTATTGCCACGAAAAAAAGCTGGCAATAGAACTTGAGGGCAATATACATGAGCATAAGTTAAAGGAAGATGCAAAGAGAACAGAGATATTGAATTACCTTGGCATCCACGTACTTCGATTTAAGAATGACGATGTAGAAAATAAAATTGAAAAAGTGTTGAGTAGAATAACTAAGCGGCTGATTAATTCACCGGCAGAATAAATGTTTGTATTTGGAAATGTAATGTGAGATAAGCTTTGAACTCATCCCCCAGCCCCTTCTCTTGCCAAGAGAAGGGGAGCAAGGAGTTGAATTTGAGTAATAAAGTTAAAGCCTATAAATGGCTTTTTAATAATTTATCCGAGACTTAAAGAGACTGTGTGAAAATTACATCACAATGTTTGAACTCATCCCCCACCCCCGTTCACCCCGCCTGCCGGACGGGCAGGTTACAAAGAGAAGTGGCAATTTCGTTTTGTTTTCAAAGTCCCTCTCTTTTTAAGAGAGGGATTTAGGGTGAGTTCATTTTATTGGTTAACTATTTTAACACAGCTTGTAAACGCCGTGGCAATAGTAAAAATATTCATGTAGCCCAGGGAGTTTTAGAGGGGACTAAAACACAATGGGGACGAGCATTATTTTTTAGAAGCTAAGTATTTATAGTGTGAGGTAAGAATGGAAAATAAAAATTATTATTCTCCCTTTTATAAAGATAAGCTTTACCACATCTTCAACAGCAGTACGGACGGGAGGAACATCTTTTTGCGTGATGGGAATTATTATTTCTTTCTTAGGCAATATATAAAGCATACTGGGAACTTGGTTGATACATTGGCGTATTGTCTTTTACCTGATCATCTCCATTTTCTGATAAGAGTTAATGATCCGGAACTCGCTAACGCATATTTGAATAAGTTTTTTACCGCGTACTCCAATTCTTTTAATGAGCATGAGAGGCAGGAAGGGAAATTGTGTTTCCAGCAAAAGTTCAAGCGAAAGCTTATTGAAAACATGGACCATCTTACCGCGGCAATCTATTTTATACATGTTAACCCTGTTCATCACGGCATAACAGAAAGCGTGATGAATTATAAGTTTAGTTCATACCGGATTCTATTAGGCGAAGGTTCCACCAAGCTTAATAGGAATGAAATTCTTGAATGGTTTTGCGGCAAAAGGAACTTCATAAATTATCATAGAGACATTAATAAAAAATTATACAGCGATGATCTTATGATCGAGGAAAGATAACGGCGGGAGGAAATATTTAATGTTGGATATTAAAAATTTTATTAAATTTAACCGGAATAATTCTTTATGAAAAGGAAGGAGCTATAAATGAAAAGGATGATAACAAAGGCATGGTTTTTATTCTGCTTGTGCTTATTAAGCAGCATCTCGGTTGCGCAGACATATCAGCTAAACAGCAGATCCGCAATCGGTTTTAATGTAGGTCTCTACGCAGGCTCAACATCAGCCAATGCCGAATACGTAAATGGCTATAACAGCTCAGCTTCAACAAACGGTTTTGCGGGCAGTATGTTCTTTTATCACTGGCTTAAAGAAGATTTGTCATTGAAATTAAGCATAGGACTACTAACCGGATCGGCAAGCGTATCGCTTACCGCGAATAAAACAGTTCAGCAGGCGAGCGCTGTTATACCGGTCCTGCTTGGACTTAATTATTATTTTACAGAGCCGACGGAATCAGACGCAATCCGTCCTTTTGTCGGAGGTGCAATAGGCATGTATATCGGCAGTGAAGCTAAGAACACAATGATATCCCAGGAAGTCAGCTCCGAAACAGCTGCCGGTCTAAGGGCTGGTATCGGATGCGATTTCTTAATTGGAAATCATTTTATACTTGGCGCCGAAGCTGGCTATAATGTAATGGCTAACTTCACTGATCCAATAGGCGGTAAAAATAATTTTAACGGCGCAGACTTTTCACTTGAAGTATCTTATGTTTTTTAAGAACTATAACTGCGGTAAATACATAAGCAATTAGTGTCCGCATAAAAGGAAAATGCTGTGGAAGTCATTTCATGTGAAGAATAATCTGGCATAAAAAAAACCGGCTGTGAGATTTTAATTTACACAACCGGTTTTATAAAGTTTATCTATTACTAAAACCTAAAAGTAGTAGACACAATAAAGTTATTAGTTGTTATGCTCTGGTTAGTTGTAGGTGAGACATAATACTGATCATTGTAGTTGTAGCCATAATCATTCCACCAGCCGTGTGCATAAGCAAGATCAATTTCCAAAGCGCTGTCTGTTAAATATCCTACGCCAAGCGTATAATATTTACGGTCATACTGTGAAGGATCATTCTGGTAAGCCGATGGCTGAACAAAAAAGCCTGCTCTTAGTCTTAAGCCAATCTCAGGTAAAGTATATTCCGCCCCGATATTATAATTAACAACCGATCTAAAATTATCTTTTATGCTTTGATTTAAGCTTGCAATAGTTTGCGCATCTATACCATCGGCATTATCAAATTTAAGCTGGGAATAATCTATTAATGTTGCTTGCGCGCTAATTACTAGGCTTTGAATATTAAAAGCAAAACCAGCGCCCAATTCAAACGGAGTAACAATATCATATTGTACCTGATCGTTGTAGCTGTATGTACTAGTCGGGTTATTAATAAATATAGCATCAGCTTGTGTATTAAAAGTTTCTTTTACTGTGTATGACTTAGGGAATTGAACAGTAATACCAAACCGGGAATGATTTTCAAGCTGGTAAAGAATTCCAATTTTCGCATCCCACCCTGAGAGGTTCCAGTCAAGGAGGTTATTCATGTGAAATGTTTGAAACCCGTATGTTGTCGTATCTCCGGGGGAAGTTTCTTGATTATAATATATTCCATGCGTGTCTTTTTCGTAATAATTATAATTATTTTCATAAGAACCGGAAAGAATATTGAGATTAAGACCGACAAAAAGATTTTTATATACTTCAATCGCGCCGGAGAACGTCCAATTACCTGTAGAACCACTTTGTAGAATAGTTCCGCTTTGATTAAGTTGACCTGAAAAGATTGAGTTAAAACCGGTTTGAGAAGAGTAGTTAGTCCCAGTCAAAAACAACTGAAATGGGATATTAGTTGGATTACCATTGCTATCATAAGAGATGTAGAGAGGTGTATTTAAATCCTGAATCAAGGAATTATTACCGCTGTTGAATCCATTAAATTTCATTGCTGCCGTGTAATCTTGAGTACTATGATAAGACAAACCAAAGACAAGACTTCCCTGTGTAGTAGGGTATGGGAAAGCAAGGCTGAAGTTGCTAAGTCTTGTTGCGCTGTTGGAATAATTAGAAAATTGATTAAGGAAATTAGTGTTATTGTTGTAACTAAGGTAATTGATACCAGCAGATACTTCTAACTTTTTTAAGAGACCGAAACCTGCAGGGTTAAATTCCGCTGCGCCTGTACCGTCGCTTAACCCGATATAGCTGTCACCCATACCTAAAGCTCTTGCATCAGAGCTTGTGTACGGCAAACCAAGCCTTAATGCATCAGTTATGTCTTGCGCAAATGCATTTGGCACCATAAAGAAAAATATTAGGCATAATAAGCCTGCTAATTTAAATTGAAGTGTACGCATTATCTCCCTCCGTCAGTTTTTCTACCGCCGTCGTTGTTCCTTGTATTATTATTTGTAGACCTGGAGGAACTGCTTGTACGCGATTGGGTGGTAGAGTTATTGGAATTAGTATTGGAATTTTGAGCCCTTTCAGTTCTAACAGGTGCATAAGTAGAATTGTTAGAATTTGTATTATTAGTCGTGCTTGAATTATTATTATTTGAAGAAGTATTACGTGAAGCTCCGCTGCCTGATGAAATAACTCTGGCAGGAGCAACCAAATCTAAAATTGCATCTCTAAAACCTGAAGATGATCTTCCGCCGTCCAGGTTTCTAATAAAGGTTTGTGTCTCGCTCGAATCACTTGCGGATGAAGAAGAGCCAACCGGCATTCCAACTTGAACGCCTGGATTATCTATTGAAACCCACCACGGCGTGTTATAATAATTATTATAATCACCGTAGTAATCTTGCGGATAGAAAGAGTCTGAATTATCAACTGTTTCAGGTATATCTTGTTCCGGTGACCAAACAGTTGTGTAGCATCCGGGTAATAATAATAACCCGGAGATTAAAAAAATAAATCCATAGTAATAGTTTTTGAGTTTCATGATATTACCTTCTTCTTCCGGAGCTGCTTGAACTGCTTCTGCTTCCACCGCCGCTGCTGCGAGATTCACCGCCACCGCTTGAACGGGCAGGAGGGGGACTGTAACTTCTCGGCGCTGAGTATGTCCTTGGAGCCGAATAAGTCCTTGGTGCTGTATATCCGCCGGGGTTGCTGTAAGTCTTTTGAGTTCTGCCGTAATTTGAATTATTACCGGAGTTATTATTGTTTCTCGCTTCATTTCGGCTGTTGTTAGCTTGTCTCTGATGGTTTAGCCAGCTAATGTATTGCTGGTACCTGTTGTTTTGATAATTAGATCTTCTCACATTAGAGCCTCTGCCGGAACTACGTGGTGAACTACTTCTTCCAACTGTAGAATTTCTTGAGACTGTTGAACCGGAACTTCGTGTTCCACTCTGTACCGAACCATTTCGTTGAGTTGTATTAACTGCTGAGCCGTTTCTTTGTGAAGTATTATTTGAACTGCCTCGTGAGTTTAACACACCAACATTGTTAAAAACACCGCTTCTTCCGCCGACATTTCTCAAGCCGTCATTGTTTCTAATTCTTAATATGTCTCTTGATCTCGTTGGCATGTGAGCGTTATTATAATATCCCCAGTAATTCTGGTAATAAGAATAGTAAGGATAATTATAAGGACTGTAATAAGAATAATAAGGTCCGAAGTAATTATATGACCAGAAATTGTAAGGATCCCAATAGAAGGAGTTGTACCAGGGGTTACCATACCAAAATCCTAATGAAACGGTAGGATAACCATACCACCATGAATTCCCGCAGTATGGGTAATTATTGTAATAATAATTATTCGCATTTCCCTGATCATAATTTGCACTCCCTTGATCATAATTTGGCGGCGGTTGTGTGCTGTCGTAAGAATTATAATTAGAGGAATCAGGAGGATATTGGTCTTGATTATTATAATTGTCTCCTCCGTTATTGTTCGGGTTATCATTATTATTCTGATTGTTATTGTAACCATAGTTATCAGGAGAGTTGTCTTGAGTAGCAATCTGCGTATAACAACCACCGAGGAAGAAAGCTAAAGTGATAATTAGTACACTGCTTATCAGTTTTAAGTTCTTCATAACAACATCTAAATTTTTCATGATAACCTCCGTCAAAATTCCTGATTAAATATCTGCAAAAACCAGGCCTACAAAAAGGTAAAAATAAACCATAATTAAACTGAACAAAAATTTTAATGTACACTTAATTAAACTTTGATGTACATTATTATCTACAAACCATTAATATCAATCTGGTGATTTGACATTATTATGCACGCAAAAGTTTAAGTGCATGCGCAAGCTTTAGTTTAGTATTAAGTATTACAATAGTTAGAAGATACTTTTAATATACTCCAATCTTAACGCTCTATCGGCACTGGAAGGACTCCACTTTTTATTGTCAAGTAAGTCTCTCAGATCAAATCCTAAAGTAAAACCTGATCCTATTGACCATCTTACCCCTATGTTTAAGTAGCCGTTGCCGCTTCCATAATATCTGGTCGAATTATCATTAAAAGCAAAATCATATTCACCAATTATAGACACATCTGAGCCTAAAGTTTTTTCTGCGCCTATTCTGAAATCTATAAAGTCATCTCCGTCCTTGCTTTCGAGCGAGTAATTCATAGTTCCGTGTAAGCTTAAATAACCCATGAAAGCAAAGTTTTTGCTTGCGGCAGCAAAGAATCCGGGCGACTTAACCGCATAACGTGCGGTGGAATCAAAATATTCTCCTTTGCCCTGCGAATCAAATCCAAGAGTTAATGCAGGTATTGATACTGATTCATTAAGAATTCTGAAGCGTATATTTACTCCGGGGTAGCCGTACCATTTAGGCGAACCGGCTCCTATTAAATTTTGTCCGCCGTAAGAAATTCCAAAGCTTACATTATCAAAAACACCAACTTCAATTCTTTCGATTAAATCTCCGCCCGGCAAAACATCAGATGTAACACCGACGAAACCTTTATTTAAGATTCCTGCGGTCGGCATATCAATTAGATATCTATATTCATATTTTGCGTTAGTACCAGCCGTTCCCTGAGCAAGAATAACAGAAGCAAGCATTAAAAAGAGCGCGAACGTAATTTGAATAGTTTTCATATGCCCTCGAACTTTCTTGAAAAATATTTTTATAAATTATCCATAAGAAAAATAACAATAAATTTCGACTTTTATTCTCTTTTAAAAATTATTTGTTGAAGCGTAATTCGGGTAAATAAATATTGTAATTAAAGTCGGCAGCAAAGAATAGTCAGACTTCAGCCGGACTACAACCTTGCCTGCCTTATCTTTTGCCCGCAAAATAAATATGCCTTCCGCCTCATTATCTTTAACAACGTCTACTAAATTGTCTCCTTCACTGATACTAAAAAAAGTATGTGAAAATCTAAATGGCGCCTTGAAGCCGAGTGCATTAATAGGAACGGCTTTTAAAATAACTGTCGATTTATAATCTGCGAAAAGATTTTTGGGGTTTACAGAATAGGTCACTTCGTAAATGTTAAAGATGTAATAATAAATTGCAAACCCAATAATTGCTGCAATCACCGCGGCGATAAAATAAAATTGAAATTTATCCATTAACCTTTTTCACTTTGGATTCTGTTTATTAAGTTTTCTTTTCTCTTTAACTATTGCGCGAAGCATTCTTTGAATAATTTGCCGGATTACATTATCCGGAACGCCGTCATGATGAATGGAATTTAATCTCATATCGCATTGATCATTTACGTAATCTATCGCGACGAAAGAATTATCTCTTGTAAAAACTATTTCGGTAGAGAAGAAATCAAGGTTGGTATTTTTTGCGACAATATCTGTAATTTGAATTAGTTTTTTTAATTTGTATTTAGAAATTTCTTCGGCAAACAACTCGGTATAAAGATGGGTTTGGTCATCCCACCACGTTGGAATTGTATTTCCAAAAGCCCAGAAGCATCTAAACCATGCGCGCCTGCCGTCAAGGATTGCAGGATAAATTTTTTCCTGAAGAATATATTTATCGTCGCTGTATGTAATTCTTTCGTCAAAAATTTCCTTCAAAGATTCCGCGCCGGTAACTACGCCTATTCCTCCGCCGGTTGTGTTACAAGGCTTGATGATAAAAGGTCTGCCTAAATGCGAAAGCTCATCAACCGAAATTAATATTTCTTCACTCTCGCTATGCGGCGGGATTATAATTGAATACGGAACATTTATTCCTGCAGTTATAAATTCAAGATGCATGCTTGCTTTATCTATCGCATGTAGAACGCTGCTGTAAGGGTTAAATATCCTTGTCTTCTTTTTAGATAAGATTTTGCCGAGTTCTTCAAAGCGTTCGTCAACGTCCCACGCACGATCCAGGTAAAAATCGAATGATAGTTCCTTATTAATTACTTTTTCAGTTACATCATGAATGTTATAATCGGAAATTAGGAAAGTAGAAAGACCGGCATCATGAAAAATGTTTTCAACTAACGAAAGAAAACCGTCATCGTATTCCCAAAGGTAAGATAAAGCAAGATCGAATTTTTCCATACATTTTTACTATTTATACAAAGATATTGTTTGCTATATTTGTAATCAAGAAAACTATTTACCTTAAAAAGCTGAATCATTTGGATTTCAATTTCAAATCGTAAGATTAAAATTACCTTTTAATTCAAAATTGTAATTAATATATTTTCGAAAACATTAAAGTAAATTATGCTAAAATATATTCCCATTGTTGTATTAATATTGTTTTTTGCAGGCTGTACATCGCAAAAGGAAATAACTAAAACAAATTCTGAAGCCGATCATCACGAAAAGAAAATAACAAAAAGTTTGAAGGATGACGCTCTTAATCATTTTATTGACGGCTCAATTGACGAAGCAAAAGAAGATTTTGCGGCGGCTATTCTGGAATATCAGGATGCGCTAAGCATTGATCCGAAACCCGGAATTTATTATGCGCTTGGTAAAAATTATCTTTATCTTAATAAGCTTTCACTAGCTCTTGCAAATTCTAAAAAAGCAGTAGAACTCGACTCAAGCGAGATTGAATACTATAACTTACTCTCCGATGTATATGTCGCCGCCAACCAATTTGATTCCGCCGCTGTTGTGCTGAATAGAATTATAAGCTTGGATTCCTCGGATGTAAGCTCCTATTACCGCCTGGCAAGAATATATGAAAATCAAAAACCACTTAAAGCAATTGAAACGTATAATAAGATTACTTCTATTATCGGACCTGACTGGAGTGTGCTTATTCATGTAGCCGAATTATACGCAAGCCTGGGCGACTATAAAAATGCCGCCGCTTCTATTAAAACTTTAATTACTCTCGACCCAAGCAATATAAATTTAGAAAAGCTTTTATCGGAATATTATCTTAAGGCAAATATGTATGATGAAGCGATGAAAACAGTTGACGATGTAATCGCTTCTGTTCCCGATGATCTTGATGCACGGGAAAGGAAAGCTCAAATATATATTGCAATGAATAAATGGAAAGATGCCGCCTCCGAATATTCTTTTATCCTTGCCCAGCCTAAAGTTTCATTCGACCGTAAAATAAGAATAGGCGCGTCATATTTTAACCGCTCGTTATCAGACAGCACACTTTTGCCAATCGCAAAAAAAATCTTTCAGACAATCGACAAAGACACGGCAAACTGGCAGGTAAAAATGTATCTCGGGGCTATAGCAATAAATGAGAAACAAGATTCAATCGCAATTAATAATTTTAAAGAAGCAACGCAGCTCGCTAACTGGAACGTAGAAGCGTGGGTAAGGCTTGGTGGTTTATATTTTGACAATCACAAGTATAATGAAGCCATTAAAGTAATGAACGAAGCCATAAAATCTTTTCCCGAGGATTTTAGGGTCAACCTGATTTTAGGTCTGGCATTATCTCAAAGCGGCAAAAGTTCTGATGCTGAAACTTATTTGAAAAAAGCCGTTGAACTAGATTCAACGGATGTAAATGCGCTTTCTGCGTACGGGTATACATTAAGTCAGCTAAAGCAAAATGATGCCGCGATTATTTACCTGAACAAAGCTCTGCAAATCTCTCCGAATGATATTAACCTTCTCGGAACGTTAGGTCTTATCTTTGATACCGAACATAAATGGAAGGAATGCGACAGTATATACAGCAAAGCGCTTTCGCTAGATTCATCAAACGCATTGATAAATAATAATTTTGCTTATTCGCTTTCCGAGCGTGGAATAAAATTAGATGAAGCTTTACGAATGTCAGAGACCGCTCTTAAAGCAGAGCCGGAAAATTCCGCTTATCTTGACACGATGGGCTGGATATATTTTAAAATGGGAAAATATATTGAAGCAGAAAAATATGTGCAAAAAGCATTAGCAGTAGGCGGCGATAAATCTGATGAGCTGGAACATCTCGGCGATATAGAATTTAAATTAGGTAATAAGGATAAGGCAAAAGAGACATGGCAGAAAGCTTATGATCTTGATAAAAGCAATCTAGAACTAAAATCAAAAATTGAAAAAGGTGAACTTTGAAAAAAAACAGTCTTCTAATTTCTTTCTCATTATTTTCTTTACTTACAATTTTTATGGCTGGATGTGCTCCATCAAAACAAACGCTTAAGCCCGAAATATTATCTGCTGAAAGATTAGTCGATAAACTCGAAGTTAACCGCCGCCGGATCAGAGCTTTTGAAGGGAGCGGATCGCTAGTAATTAATTCCGGAGGCGTAGAGAATAAAGCTTTATTCAAAATTACTTTGGTAAAACCGGACTCTATTCAGCTATCTATTATGGGACCGTTCGGGATTGAATTAGGCGACGCTGTTGTTACGGGCGATCATTACATCTTTTACGATGCTCTTCAAAACACAGCTTATGAAGGCGAAGTGAACGAAAATGTTTTGAAAAATATTTTTAGAATTGATTTGCCTTTCAGCGACTTAATGGACGCATTCTTAGGCGCGGTTAATTTAACAAATCATTTGTATAAGAAGCCGACAAAATATTCCGTTGATTATGATAAATATGTCTTAACTTATATAGACTCTTCAAATCAACAAACGAACGTCTACCATGTCGATATTCGCCAGCTCGGTATTACCGACTATGACATTACTAATTTATCCGGTGATCTTTTATTTACAGGGAAATATTCCGACTTTGATCTCGTAGAAAATGTTGCGGTGCCTTACTCTGTTGATATAAACGATAATCAAGATAATCAAACACTGTCTATAAAATATAAGAAGATTGTTGCCAATAAACCTTACATTCATCTTAATTTTAGTATCCCAAATGATGCCAATATTATTAAATGGTAAAAGCTAAAATTAAAATAATATTTTTATTCTTTTTCCTTTTAACATTGACAAATTCATTCTCACAGGAAAAAAACTTAATTAAGAATAAAAAGAATGAACTGGATAAATTAAAAAATGAAATATCCTCTCTCGAGAATCAGCTTAAATTAAAAACTTCAAAAGAAAAAGAAACATTTGATGTGCTTGATAACTATAATCATCAAAGTTTTTTACTTCACAGATTAATTAATTCTCTAATTATTGAGGAAAACGAAAATGAAACTTCAATAGATAAAACCAAAACTGGAATTCATAATTTGGAAAAAGAAATTTTTTCTTTGAGGGAGAATTATTCGAAATACATTGTTGCTATCTATAAAAGAGGTCCGGTAAACCAGTGGGCAAGTGTTTTGGACGCGAATACCTTTGAGCAAGCTGTATTGAGATATAAATACTTGCAGAAATTTTCCGCGCAAAGAGTAAAAGACATCGCTAAGTTAAAATCTAAAAGGGAAGAATTAATCTCTGAAAAATCTAATCTGGAAATAGAGCTTAAAGAAAAGCAAGATCTTGCTGACCAGAAGCAAGCTGAAGAAGATGAACTCAATCTAAAGAAAATCGAGCGTCAACACATTTTAAATTCAATTAAACACGACAAAGAATCGCTTAAAAGTGAAATTGCGGCTAAACGAAATGCCGAGATAAAAATTAAAAATTTAATTACAAAGTTAATTGAAGAAGAAACCAGGAGGAGGGAAGAAGCCGCCGCTTTGATGAAATTAAAGAACAGCAGCAAAATGATGACAGGTAAAAGTCTTGTAAAGGAAGATGCGAACGCAAATTTAAAAAGCTATGATTTAGATTTATCTACAGCCGGGTTATCATCTTTCTCTGCGTTGAAAGGAAGGCTTAATTGGCCTGTCGAACGCGGTAAAATTGTTAAAGGGTTCGGGGAAAACCGGAATGAAAGACTAAATACGGTTACTTTGAACTATGGAGTTGACATTCGGACACGCGCTGATGAAGATGTCAGATCAGTTGCTGATGGTGTTGTCTCGGCGATTGACTGGATACCGGGATACGGCAGCATAATAATAATTACGCACAAGGGCGATTATCGAACCGTATACAGCCACCTTTCAAATATTTTTGTAAAGGAAGGCGATAGAGTTAACATGGGCAGCATTATCGGCAAAGTTGGAGAAAGTCTCGACGGAAATATTTTACATTTTGAAATTTGGAATTCACGAAATAAACAAGATCCTGAAGTTTGGTTGGCTAGAAAATAATTCCATTTGTTTAATTCCAGTGCGAAATAGTTTCTATGGTTAGATAATAAGTGCTTCGGGAATTTTGTTGTAAATTTTAATATCTTCACATCGAAATTTTTACAAATAATTTAAGCGGCTTTTTAATTTATGCCGGAAGACTCAAATTCCATTTCACAGCGTAAGAAAGAACATTTGCAATTATGTCTTACGGGAGATGTTTCTTTTAAAGAAAAGAGGAATGGATTTGAGAATTACGAGTTTAAACATTTTGCAATAACCGAAGTTGAAATTAATAAAATTTCATTCGGCACGGAATTCTTTGGTAAGAAAATAAATTATCCGTTTTTAATTTCGTGCATGACTGGCGGCGCTGCAGAGTCTGAAAATATAAACGAGCAGTTAGCAGTCGCAGCTAACGAATTAAATATTCCGCTTGGAGTAGGCAGCCAGCGGCACGCTCTTGAATCATCGAAGTACCATAGTTCATATAAAATAATTAGAAAGAATGCGCCGAAAATTCCGATACTTGGAAATATTGGCGCAGCCGAGTTGACGAAAAAAAAAGTTCTAAATCAAATTCAATTATTAATTGATTTGGTTGAAGCTGATGCGATGGTGGTTCATGTAAACCCCCTGCAAGAGCTTCTTCAAAATGAAGGTGAACCAAAATTTAAAGGATTGTTAAAGGCTTTTGAAAAATTAGTACAGTTATTAAAGGTTCCTGTAATCGTTAAAGAAGTAGGCGCGGGAATTTCCAGCGCAGTCGCAAGAAAATTGCTTTATACAGGGGTTAAAGGAATCGACGTCGCGGGAGCCGGTGGAACCAGTTGGGCAGGCGTGGAAATTTTAAGAAGTAAAAAGTCGACAGAAAACTTTTTTTGGGATTGGGGTTTGCCTACTTCTTATTGCATTAGAAAAATTTATAAACTAAAAAATGAATTTGATTTTTTACTTATTGGGTCAGGCGGCATTTCCGAAGCGGAGGACGCTGCAAAAGCTTTTGCGCTCGGCGCCGATATGACTGCTTCAGCAAGAACAATGTTAAAACAGTTGGATAAAAACGGAATTGACGGAGTTGAAAAATTAATATTACAATGGTTCGAAACTTTAAGGAAAATTTTATTCCTTACCGGCTCTTCATCGATTGAAGAACTACGAAGAGGAAAAATTATCAGAAAGGAAAAACTTCATTGAACGGGGAAAAACAAAATAAATTTTATTCTCTTTATGAACATGAGAGGAAAATAGTTGAGTCAAAGCTTAGTATAATTATTAAGAATAGAAAACCTGCATCGTTGTATGTGCCTGGTAATTACATCCTGGAGGGCGGAGGAAAAAGGCTTAGACCGCTCTTGGTCCTGTTATCTGCAAAAGCGGTAAGTAAAAAACAATCGTCATTTTATAACGCTGCTATCGCGGTAGAACTTCTTCATAATTTTACTTTAGTGCATGATGATATTATGGATAACGCGGATAAGAGACGCGGGCGCGCCACATTGCACAAAAAATATGATTTGAGCACCGCTATTCTTGTCGGTGACAGTCTCCTTTCTGTTGCTTATGAATATCTGTTAAAAGATTGCAATGGAAATGCGAAGGAAGTTTTGGCGTCTTTCACTAAAGGTCTTGTTGAAGTATGTGAAGGTCAAAGTCTTGATAAAGAGTTTGAACTGTTGCAGAACGTTTCGCTGAATGATTATATAATCATGATTGAAAAGAAAACTGCTGCAATGGCGGAAATGTGCTGTAAAATTGGTGCCCAGCTAGGAGGAGGAAATGAAGTTGAAGTAAAAGCCTTGACGAATTTTGGTAAGAATATAGGTATTGCATTCCAAATACAGGATGACCTTTTAGATATAATGGGAAATGTGAAAGAGTTCGGAAAAAATGTCGGCGGCGATTTAGTTGAAGGAAAAAAGACTTTTCTTCTTTTAAAAGCTTTGGAAATCGCAAAAGGCAATGATCTTAAAAAAATAAAATCTGTTGTTATGCAAAAAGGAATACAAGTTGACGAGATTGAAATTTATAAAAATTTATATTGTAAGCTTGGTGTAATAGAAGAAGCAAAAAAAGAAATCCAAAAATTTTCTACTAAAGCTTTAAAGTCGCTAAAATATTTGAGACGAGAAGAAGACAGAAAAATATTTGCATGGCTAGCGGATTCATTAATTAACAGAAATAAATAATGATTGAGCAAACTGTAAAGATTATAAATAAAGCAGGGCTTCATACAAGACCGGCGGCGACTATTGTTAAGCTTGCTGCAAAATATAAATGCGATTTTTATATTGCAAAAGACGGGTTAAATATTAATGCGAAAAGTATAATCGGAGTTATGACGCTTGCTGCTGAGATGGGCTCCGAATTAATCCTAACTTTCAACGGTGCCGATGAAAAAGAAGCAGCAGCCGAAATTACTGATTATTTTAATCGAGGATTTGACGAACTTTGAAAAATTTCAGACAAATATTTAAAGAAGCTGAAAATACAATAACCGGAATTGCTGCGGCTCCCGGTATTGTTATAGCAAAGGTTTACTTATTCACAAAAGAAAAATTAGAAATAAATGACGGTGATATAACAAACATTGAGGAGGCAAAAAGTAATTTAACCGAAGCTTTGGCAAAATCAAAAAAAGAATTAAACAAAGTATTTGCAATTGCAAAAGAAAAAATGGAAGGTAAGCGCGCTGCTATTTTTGAAGCTCAAATGATGATCCTTGATGATCCGATTTTGCTGGAAAATATTAATTCTCGAATTGAAAAGGAAAAGAAGCAGCCGGAATATATAGTCAATGATGAAATTTCAAAGTACCAGTCGCTTATGGCGCATGCACACGAAACCTACATGAATGACCGTGCTAACGATATTGAAGATATTAAAAATAGAATAATAAGAAATCTCCAAAAAAAGAGATGGGTTTCAAAAATTAAAAATGATATGATCGTTGTAAGTGATTCCTTGACGCCAGCGGATACTATATTGCTGTCCCGCTGCAACGTGAAAGGCTTTGTAACTGATCACGGGGGATTGACTTCGCACGCTGCGATTATATCAAGGTCGTTAGATATTCCAGCAGTCGTTGGGACTCATAATGCAACTAAACATATTCAAGATGGTGATATTGTAATAATTGACGGCTTTCATGGCTATGTTCTCGTTAATCCTAATGAAGAACAGATTGATTTTTTTAATGCGAAAATTGAAAAGTTGATCGGGCTTCAGAAAAGCCTTGAAGAGCTTAAAGACCAGCCTGCTAAAACAATCGACGGAAAAGAAATTCAGTTAATGGCTAATGTTGATGTAACCGGCGAAATTGATTTAGTAGTTACCAACGATGCTAAAGGAATCGGGCTTTATCGTACTGAACAAATAATTGAAGAACTTGGAGAAATTCCAAGCGAAGATGAGCAAGTCAAAATTTATTCAAATCTTTCTACAAGAATTTATCCGAAACCCTTAGTCATCCGCGCTTTTGATATTGGCGGTGATAAATTTAAGTTCTTAGATTTTACTGAGCCGAATCCTTTTCTTGGACTTCGCGGGATCCGCCTTTTGCTTGAAAACCAAAAAATGTTTCGTAATCAAATACGCGCTGTACTGAAAGCAAGTATTAATAGAAACATTCAATTCATGCTTCCGATGATTTCAACGGTTTGGGAAATTAAACATTCAATCACTTTAATTAATGAATGTAAAAATGAGTTAAAACATGAGAAGACAAATTTTGATAAAGATATTAAAATTGGAATTATGATTGAAGTTCCGTCTGCCGCTTTATTAACTTTTGAACTTGCCAGCTTAGTTGATTTTATAAGTATCGGAACAAATGATCTCATTCAATATTTAATGGCGGTTGACAGGGGAAATGATTTGGTTTCGGATTTATATCAAGAATTTCATCCGGCAGTTGTTAGAACAATCAGCCATATTGTTAAAGAGGCAAAAAAAGCAAAGAAACCTGTCAGCCTATGCGGTGAAATGGCGGCTGATACTTTGGCTATTCCGCTTCTTGTGGGGCTTGGATTGAGCAATTTAAGCATCTCTCCCACTACTATCCCATACGCGAAGAGAATAATTAGAAGTATCTCTTATGAAAAAGCTAAAGCATTGAGTGAAGACTGTTATGCTTCGGCTACGGTTGGGGAAGTGACGGAAAAACTGGAAAAGTTTTTTAAAGACAATTCGATTACTAGAACAAGAAATATTATTTAATTCAGCGCTTTATTCCTAAAGATTGAATAATTAGGACAAATAATATTCACTTAGGAAAACATTGCACGATGTTAGTAATAAAACGTGTTTCTTAAGATGAAAAAGGTAGCCGGATAAATTATAATTATAAATATTGTTTTATACTCAAGCTGAAAAGAAAATGTTAACAGTATTAGAATCCATAAATCTATCGACAGATTATTTAAAGAATAAAGGGATTGAATCTCCAAGAATTAATGCTGAATTAATTTTAGCGCATATTTTAAAATGCAAGCGGCTGCAATTATATCTTTCATTTGACCGTCCATTAAAAGAAGAGGAAGTTATATTATATCGGGAACTTCTTAAAAGACGCAGTAAGTTTGAACCGCTTCAATATATTATTGGTAACGTAAATTTCTTAGGACTGGATTTTAAGGTGACTCCATCTGTATTGATTCCGCGCCCGGAGACAGAATTGCTTGTCGAGGAAATTATTGCACAATGCCGTGATAAAGAATTTATAAAAATTTTAGATATCGGAACCGGCAGCGGAAACATTGCCATAACTCTTGCAAAATTTATCCACGGGTCGAACGTAATTGCAACTGATATTAGCGAAGAAGCTATTGAAGTAGCAAAAAAAAATGCAGCAGTTAACGAAGTAGAAGGGAAAGTATTTTTTCTAAAACACAATATTTTATTAGCAGAGAAATTACCTGAAGAAGATTTTGATATTATTGTCTCAAATCCACCTTATGTTACGTTGGAAGAATTTAAAAACCTGGATAATGAACTTAAAGATTATGAACCGTCAATAGCTCTGACTGATTCTTCCGATGGTTTAAGCTTCTATAAAATTATTACGGCTAAATCTAAAAATTATTTGAAAGAAAACGGAAAAATATATTTTGAACTGGGGCATAATTTATCAACTAAAGTTTTCGATATCTTACAAGCAAATAATTTCTCAAATATTTCAATAAAAAAAGATTATCAAAATATTGAACGAATAATCTCAGGTGAACTTTTGTGAGAGCATTAGTGCAAAGAGTTAGCGAAGCCGGAGTAAAAATTATATCTGCAGATTATCAACAAGGGGTTGGAATCGGATTAGTGATATTAATCGGAATTAAAAACGGCGACACTGAAAAGTCCGCAGATTATATCGCAGATAAATGCTGTGCTTTAAGAATATTTGAAGATGAATATAAAAAGATGAATTTGTCACTGAAAGATATTGATGGGGAAGCATTGGTAATTTCACAATTCACTTTGTACGGTGACACATCGCATGGAAACCGCCCTGGATTTACTGATGCGGCAAAGCCTGACGATGCAAATAAATTATATGAATACTTTGTTTCAAGGGTGAAATTAAATCTGGGTGATAGAAAGGTAAAGACCGGCGTTTTTGGCGAGATGATGCAGGTAAAAATCATCAACGAAGGACCGGTCACGCTAATGGTTGAGTCAAAATAATTTTCCAGTAACAATTAAAATTGATGAGCCTTTGCAATCTATTTTAATGATATTTTTAGACGGTGTTGGAATTGGTAAAGAAGATTACCAGCACAATCCTTTTTTTAAATATAAATTTAAATTATTTACAAAAATATTTAATGAAATCCCTTCTACCAAAAAGGAATTTATTAGCGGGGACGGAGCCTATGTTTTCCCCACTGACGCACGATTAGGCGTCGCGGGATTTCCACAAAGCGGAACCGGACAGGCATCAATATTATGTGGAATTAATGCGCCGCAGTTTGTAGGAAAACATTTCGGACCTTTTCCGTATTCAACTTTAATTCCGATAATCGAGACAAAAAATATTTTTAGGTACTTTCTTTCCAATAACAAAAAAGTATATTTTGCGAATGGTTATCCCAAAGCATTTTTTAATTATTTGAAATCTGAAAAACCAAGATTAAGTGTCACTCCTTTAGGATGCAGGCTCAGCGGTGTAAAGATAAACAGGACTACTGAGGTGAGGCGTGGGAAAGCTATTACCGCGGAAATTATTAACAGCAGGTGGAATCAAAAATTAAATTACAATTTGCCAGAAATAAAACCAGGCACTGCTGCTAGGAGACTCCTTAATATATCAGGGCAAAATCATTTTACCATGTATGAATATTATCTTACCGATTATATCGGACATGGAAGATATGATGGAGACATAGAAAAAACGGTTTCAATTATTGATGAATTTCTTTATACGATAATCACGGAAATGGATAAAGCAAAATTAACTTTGCTGGTTTGTTCTGATCATGGAAATTTTGAGGATCTTTCTGTTAAAACTCATACGCTGAACAACTGTTTCACTCTAAGTGCCGGAAAAAACGCAAAAATTTTAGCTCAAAGAATAAAAAATATTTCTGAAATTAAACAAGAATTAATTGGGACTTTTTTATGAAAGATTTCCCTGTTATAAAAATAACTATCTTTTTTATTATAGGAATTCTTTTTCAAAAAGCATTTGCGTTCCAGACTACTTATTACTTCTTATTGATCCCAGCTTTAATAATGATTTTGATTTTAATATTATGCAGCAGCTTTAAAAATGTCTTAGGTTCATTTGTAACAGCGATAATAATTGTTTTAGCAGGAAATTTTATAGCAGAAGTATATGCAGTTGGTGAGATTTTTTTACCTGAAAAACTTAATTATGTGAAAGACTTTAGTGCCTCCGGTAAAGTTGAAAATATAGAATTGAATAAAGAACAAGGGATAATATTTTATTTAGCAACTGACTCAGTCAAATTTAGTTATAATAATTATAAAATTAGGACAAAACTTCTATGTAAAATTATTGACCCGGATAAGAAAAAGCTCGACTCAATTTACAGTTCGATGAATATCGGCAACATGGTTAGTATCATCGGCAATTATTCGAAAGGTAATGAGCAGAGAAATCCGGGCGAATTTGATTACAACAATTATCTGCATTTAAAAGGTATAAGCGGTGTTCTAAACTGCTATGACAGCAAAAAGTTTAATATTACCGATAAAGGGAAAAATTATTTTAAATCATTCCTATTTGAAATACGCAAAATTATTAACAACAAGATTACTGCGCTGCATTCGCCTCAAGCCGCTTCATTAGTTAAAGGCTTATTACTTGCGGACAGAAGTGAAATAAGTTCTGAAACAAAAACAGATTTTATTAACTCCGGAGTTATGCATGTCTTAGCTGTTTCCGGGCTTCACGTGGGATACATAATTATTATTTTTTATTTTCTATTCGGAAGGCTAAATATTTATTTCCGTTCTTTTATGATTTTGCTTGGGTTAGTACTTTTTAGTTTATTGACAGGTCTCCCATCTTCAGTTGTAAGAGCGGTGATAATGGCAAGTGTTATTATAATTTCACAGCTTACAAACCGCAACACTAATCTATTTAATTCCTTGGCTCTTGCTGCACTGATAATTTTATTATTTTCTCCTACGGAATTATTCAATCCAAGCTTTCAATTATCTTTTGCCGCTGTAATATCAATTGCCGCGATTGCCCCATTTTTCCAAACAAGAATCAATCAGTTAAAAATAAATTCGAATGTAATTAAGGATGTTTTATTATTTATTTCAATCTCTTTATCGGCGCAAATCGGTACACTGCCATTTACGTTGACATATTTTAGTAAACTTTCTTTAGCATCATTACTCGCTAATTTATTAGTCATTCCGACAATCGGAATAGTATTAGCCATTGGGTTATTCACATTGGCTTTAAGCGCTGTTTCACCAATGCTGGCAACACTCGCTGCAACTGCAAATAACTTCGTTACTTCTTTTTTATTTAGCTTTGTTAACCTTATCGGTGAATGTAAATATTCCTTTATCTTCATAAGAGGATTTTCTTTTATAGATTCACTCGTATTTTATTTGCTAATTGCAATATTATTCTTATACTATAAATATTTCACAAAGGCTTTATCAAAAATTATTTTTCTCAGCCTGATCTTATTTGATATCTTACTCTACAGTTCTTTTGATCAAATAATTAATTTTCCTAAAAACCTATTCGGCGTATTTATGATTGACGTTGGGCAGGGAGATGCATTTTTATTACATTTCCCTAACGGCAGTACCGCAATTGTTGATGCCGGAGTTGCATCTTCATATTTTGATTCCGGTGAAAAGATAATAGAACCGATTATGAATTATTACGATATACCAAAGATAAATTACGCGTTTATCTCTCATATCGATTTAGACCATTACGGCGGAATTATTTCTCTTATCCAAAATGGAAGAATTGAAAAAATATTTTTACCTGTAGTTGATACGGCTTCGGAAAAAGAGATGAGATTTTTAAATTTTATTGTGCAAAATAAAATTCAGTATGAATATTATAGCAAAAAATATTTTTCAGTCGGAAATTCCAGAATTTATTTCTTAAACGATACTTTAGACTCTGGTAGCAAAAGAATATCTTCTAATAATAGAAGCGGAGTAATTAAGATTGTTTATGGGAAAACCAGTTTCTTATTTACCGGAGACATTGATTTGAATGGTGAAAAAAATTACGGGGGAAAATATAAAACCTTTTTATCTGCAGATGTTCTAAAGATATCTCATCATGGGAGCGACAAAAGCTCTGGAGAGAAGTTCATCAATGCTGTTAAACCCAGGTTTAGTTTGATTAGTGTTGGATTTAGAAATAAATTTGGTCATCCATCTACAGCAGTATTAAATCGTTTGAAGAAAATTGATTCTGAAATATTTAGAACCGATATGAATGGCGGCATACTTCTTTGTTCTAACGGTGAGAATGTTTACTCAATAAACTGGCATTAAAATTTAGCTACTTATTTATTGACAAGGAAAAAGTTGGAAAGAAAAAAAACTATTGGAATTTTAGGAGGCGGTCAGCTCGCAAGAATGTCGGCTTATCAAGCATACAAGCTCGGCTTTGATGTTGTAATCTTAGAGAAAGAAAAAAATTCTCCTGCCGGACAAATAACTAAACATGAATTTGTCGGTTGGGTAGATGATGAAGAAATAGTGAAACAATTTACGTTGGCTTCGGACATAGTAACATTAGAAAATGAGTTTGTGGATTATAAACGATTAGAATTTATAGAAAACCTCGGAAAGAAAGTTGTGCCGTCTTCAAAAGTAATTTCACTGATTCAAGACAAGTATATTCAGAAAAATACATTAGCAAAGAAAAAAATTCCGATCGCAAAATTCATAGAGATTAATCATGATTCTTCTTACGATTTTATATCTGCTCAATTAGGCAAAAAATTTATTTTGAAATCACGTAAGATGGGCTATGACGGCTATGGCAACGCTTTGGTAAGCGACCAGAGAACGTTGAATATCGGATTGGAAAAGCTAAGTTCCAGACAAAGCAAACTTTATGCTGAGGCATTTGTGGATTTTAAAATGGAACTTGCAACTATGGTAGTAAGAACTAAAAAAGAAACCAAAGTCTATCCGATAGTTCACACAATTCAAGAAAATCATATTTGTAAAATAGTTATTGCTCCGGCACAAATATCTAAACAGTCAATCAAAATAGCAGAAGAAATTTCCGTAGCTTCGGTAGAGGCAGTTGGCGGCTATGGTATTTTTGGAATAGAAATGTTTTTGACTAAAGATGAAAACATTTTAGTAAACGAGATGGCGCCCAGACCTCATAATTCTGGGCACTATTCAATCGAGGCATGCACGACTTCACAATTTGAAAATCATATAAGGGCGGTTTTAAATCTTCCGCTTGGTTCTACCGAAATGCTGCAGCCATATTCCGTAATGATTAATTTGTTGGGAAAAAGAAATGGAGAAGGTATGGTACAAAATTATAACCGCTCCTTGAGAAATGAAAATATTCACTTACATGTTTATGGGAAAGAAAAATCGCGCATTGGCAGAAAGATGGGACATATTACCTTGCTAGGAAAAAATTTGAATTCAATTTTGAAACAAGCTACTTTAATAGAGAGACAAATTATAATTTGAAGAAAGATTAAAATGAAAAATAAAAGTCCTTTAGTCGGAATAATTATGGGCAGCGATTCTGACCTCAATGTAATGAAAGACGCTGCAGACATTCTAAAAGAGTTCGGCATCAGCTACGAAATTAAAATTGTATCTGCGCACCGCACTCCAAATCTAATGGCGCAGTATGGATCAACAGCACATGAGAAGGGAATTAAAGTCATTATAGCGGGTGCCGGCGGCGCCGCTCATTTACCCGGTATGACCGCTTCACATTCGCCGCTGCCAGTAATAGGAGTTCCCGTAAAATCGAAATCGCTTGATGGTTTGGATTCTCTTCTCTCTATTGTACAAATGCCTGGCGGTGTTCCGGTTGCAACTGTAGGGATCAATCAAGCAAAGAACGCGGGGATACTTGCCGCACAAATTATTTCTTTAACGGACGTCAAACTTCAGGAAAAAATAATTAATTATAAAAAGAAAATGGCGGAGGATTCAACAAAGAAAAATGATTCTCTAAAAGACGTCTAACCCTTTGTTGAATTGATAGTTCATTTCTAATTTGATAAGTTTACCAATAAATTAAAAACTTTTAGAAATATATATGAAAATCTCACTTTTATCCGCACTAATTTTAAGCTTTATTATAATCGGCTGCACAAAAAAAACTGATCAATATTATATGGATCTTGGCAATACTAACCTTCAACAAAAAAATTATGAAGCAGCAGCAGCAGCTTTTTCAAGTCTCGTAGTTGAATACCCTTCAAGCCAGTTAGCCCCGGGGGCGATATTTAATTTAGCTACAATTTATCAAAACCAGTTTATTAAAAAAGATCCTGCTAATGGTTCCATGTTAACGCAGGAAGAATCGCTGCATGAAGCTTCAGACCTTTTTAGAAGCGTTTACGATAAATATCCCCAAAATTCAATTGCGCCTAAAGCCTTGTTCCTTTCCGGATTTATTCTTGCAAATGATTTAAGAGATTTCACCAATGCTACTTCAACTTTCAATCTGTTCCTAAAGCAATATCCTGATAATGAACTGGCTGCGTCGGTAAAAGAAGAACTGGATAATATGGGCTTAACGCCTGAAGAAATTATTCAGCATAAAAAGATGGCTGAAAAATAATGCAGGCTGTTTCTAACGATTACCGGAAGTACCTTAATCCGTCTATTATATCAAAGTTAAATTCATTAGAACTTAGAGCAAGATTAGTTGTAGAAGGTTTTATGGTTGGACTACATAAAAGTCCATATCATGGTTTTAGTGTTGAATTTACCGAACATAGACCTTATATGCAGGGCGACTCCATCAAGGATATTGACTGGAAGGTTTACGGAAAGACTGAAAAATTTTTTATAAAACAATATGAAGAAGAAACCAATCTCAAGAGCTATATCTTATTAGATACAAGTAAATCTATGGGATATACGTCCGGGAAAAATCTTTCAAAACTTGATTATGCTATTACACTTTCAGCGGCTTTGAGCTATTTGATGAACAAGCAGCAAGACGCAGTTGGTTTAACACTCTATTCGGAAAGCATTGATAAATATTTTCCTCCTAAAGTTAACCGGGCATATTTACAAGAAATGTTAAAAGCACTTTCGGCTATTCAGCCGGCAAATAAAACTAACACTGCCAACTCCTTAAACTCCATAGCTGAAAAAATTAAAAGAAGAGGTCTGGTAGTTATAATCTCTGATTTCTTTGATGACGTAAATTCAATTTTAAAAGCGCTAAAACATTTTAGATATCAAAAAAACGAAGTAATAGTTTTCCAAATACTTGATCCGCTTGAAAGAAATTTTGCGTTTGGTACTGATGCAGTATTTAAAGATTTGGAGTCCGAAGAAGAAATTACAACTCAGCCATACCAAATACAGAAAGCTTACCGGGATTCCATGGAAAACTTTTTAGGTAAGATAAAATCAGAATGCCTGAATTCTAAAATAGATTATAACCTAATTGAAACCTCTATGCCTTTTGATAAAGCTTTATTCAGCTATATCCAAAAAAGAAGTAAGCTAATGTAAATTTATCTTAATAATTTTTTTAATTCATCAAAATATTTTTGAGAATATTTTTCGGCAGAGCTTATTCCCTTGGCTTCTGTTATAATTCTAATTATTGGCTCGGTATTCGATTTTCTAAAGTGCACCCAATGATCCTCAAAATCAATTTTTAAGCCGTCTTCAGTATTAATTTTTTCATTTGAATATTTTTCTTTCAACTTATTGACGATTTCATCAGGTTTATTGTTTCCAAGTTCTATTTTTTTCTTGGCAATAAAATATTCCGGAAGAGAGTTTTTTAGTTCCGCAGTTGTTCCTCCGAACTCCAGCAAGTGCTGAAGTACAATCGCAATTCCAACCAGCGCATCACGCCCATAATGCAGCGCGGGATAAATTACTCCACCGCTTCCTTCGCCTCCGATTATTGCTTCTACTTCTTTCATTCTTTTAACAACATTTGCTTCCCCCACAGCAGAACGAAACACTTTTTGATTATATAAATCTGCCACATCATCAACTGCTCTTGTAGTTGACAAATTAACAACAACATTTCCTTTCATCTTCGACAGTATAAATTTTACTGCCTGTGTAATCGTATTTTCTTCGCTGAAAGGTTTTCCTTCATTAGTAATAAGCACTAAGCGGTCGACATCTGGATCAACAACAATTCCGATATCAGCTTTATTACGGACAACAGCCTCCATCGTCGTAATTAAATTTTCGGGAAGAGGTTCCGGAAGTCTTGGAAATATTCCTGTCTTTTCGCAATTCATTTCAATAACCTCACAACCGAATTGTCGAAGCAAATCAGGAATTACATAAACGCCCGCTCCATTCACACAATCGACTAATACTTTGAATTTTCTCGATTGAATTTCTTTTAGGTTTATGTATTTCATGTTTAATACGTCTTCAACATGTCTTGTCAAACCTTCTTCATAGTTCGTAATAGTCCCAATATTTTCCCATGAGTTAAATCTATCAACGGCTTTATCTAATAAAGTAAGCATAGCTAAATTTTCTTCCGGAGTCATAAACTGACCAGTGGAATTTAAAAGTTTAAGTGCGTTCCATTGATTAGGATTATGGCTTGCGGAAATTGCAATCCCTCCTTGCGCACCCAAAGTTTTCACGGTATATTGAACAGTCGGTGTAGGACAAATCCCGATCAATATAACATCTATACCCTTGGCAGCGAGGGTTCCCACAACTATTGACTGAACCATTTCACCGGTTATTCTTGCGTCTCTTCCAACAACCACTTTGCCATTCCCGATAAAGTCTGCATAAGCTGAAGTGTACTTTACCAAAGTTTCGGGATCAAGTCCGTCGCCGATTATTCCTCTAATCCCTGAGATACTTACCATTAAAGTTGACATAAATCCTCGCTGTTTGAATTTTAAATAATATATTTCGTAAAACAGAATTTCTAAATTATTTAGAGCAAATATTTATTTATGAAAAAAATATCGAATCAAGTAACAAAAAAAATTGCAAAAGTAAATGAACTATTAATCCAAAAATATGGAATACCGTTTCGTCCTCAAAATCCTCCGGACCCACTTGATATGCTTATTGCAACTATCCTTTCACAAAATACAAATGACAAAAATTCTTTTAAAGCATATACAAATCTGAAAGAGAAATACAAATCGTGGGATGATTTATCTGCACAATCTCTTTCGAAAATTGAAAATGAAATTAAGATAGCGGGTCTCGGAAAGCAAAAATCTAGAGCGATAAAAAATCTTCTCATCTCACTTAAAAACAATGACAAAAAGATTTCACTCAATTTTATAGAAAATAAAAACGATGATGAGATAATTTCCGAGCTAACAAACTATAACGGGATAGGATTAAAAACCGCGAGCTGCGTCCTTCTCTTTTCTCTCAGACGGAATATTTGTCCCGTTGATACCCATGTGCATAGAACAACAAATAGATTTGGTATTGTTGCAACGAAAACTCCTGATAAGACTTTTGATATTGTAAATGCAAATCTACCGCCAAAAGTTGCGCATTCATTTCATACGAACCTTATAAGACTTGGAAGAGAAATTTGCAAACCGGCAAAACCTAATTGTACAATTTGTCCGTTAAAAACTTTATGTAAATTTCAAAAGAAAAATCTCGACACAAAGACAGGCTATAAAGAAAATAATTTCATGCTTTTAGATAACGTCTAACTCTCCGTATATAATGTGCGAAAAAGTACATTATAATTTCCTCTCAAAAATTTCCTTGACAAGTATCTATTCAATATTTAATATTGAGAATAAAATTCGTATTTATTATAGAAAACCAAATGATCAACGAAATAGATGCTAAAATACTAAGGATTCTTCAGAATAATTCAAGGATAACGAATGCAGAAATTGCACGTCAGGTAGGTATGGCGCCATCGGCAATTTTAGAAAGAGTACGGCGCCTTGAGAAAAAGAAAATAATAAAAAAATACACTACTCAGTTAGATCCGTATGAAATTGGTAAAGACCTGCTTGCTTTTATTCTTGTTAAAGCAAACGGACCGATCGTAGATCATAAGACTGCCAATGCTTTAGCTAAAGTAGATGAGGTGCAGGAAGTTCACATGGTTGCCGGCGAAGATTGTTTCCTTGTAAAATTACGAGCAAAAAATCCCGAGGACCTTACAACAATTTTAAGAACAAAAATTGCAACGATAAAATCTATCCGTTCAACAAGCACTACAATAGTTTTGGAAACGGTTAAAGAATGTTCGGATTTTATAATTTAATTAAATTAAAAACATAGGAGCGGACTATGTCAGATTCTCTTGGAATAATCGGTTATGATTTCATCGAATTTTATGTTGGCTCGGCTAAAATGTGGGCTTACTGGCATGCTAAAGCAATAGGTATGAATATTACTGGTTACTGCGGACCTGAGACAGGAGTTAAAGAAAAAGTTTCATATTATCTCGTCAAGAATAAAATAAAAATAGTCATTACCTCTGCTGTAAAGCCAAGCAATTATGAAATTTCATCTTTCGTTGAACGCCACGGTGACGGCGTAAAAAGATGGTCGCTTAAAGTTAAGAGTGTTCATAATGCTTTTGAAAATGCCGTAAGCAACGGAGCAATACCAGTAAAAGCCCCGAAACAGTATTATGATGATTACGGCTTTGTTGAAGAAGCAGCGATTAAGCTTTATGATGATTCTGAAATAGTTTTTATAAACCGTGAAAATTATAAAGGAATATTTAAACCAGGTTTTGGAAAGCCGCTTCAAAATATCAAGTTGGAATATGCAGAGACCGGTTTGAACGAAGTTGATCATATTGTCGGCAATGTCCGTACTAATGAAATGAATTTATGGGAGAATTATATAAACAAAAGTTTAAACTTTGAAACCTTTATTGAGTTTGGAGCCGGCGATATTTCAACGCAATATTCCGCTCTTCTTTCAAAGGTGGTAAGGTCTAAAGAAGGAGCACCAGTCAAGAACCCAATCAATGAACCGTACGAAGGAAAAAAGAAATCTCAGATAGAAGAATATATTGATGAGTATCTGGGCTCCGGTATTCAGCATATTGCCATATCGACTAATAATATAATTAACACAATTGCCGCAATGAAAAAAAACGGAGTAGAATTTCTCACTCCTCCTGAGACGTACTACGACATGTTGAAAGAAAGAGCTAATGAAATAACTGAAAAGATTGACGATCTCAAAGAGTATGGAATCCTTTGCGACAATACTGAAGGCACCGGCTATTTGCTGCAGCTATTTACAAAACCAATAGGCGACCGTCCAACCTTTTTTTATGAAATAATTCAGAGACGTAATGGCGCTATCGGGTTTGGGCAGGGAAACTTTCAATCGCTTTTTGAATCAATTGAAAAAGATCAAATGCTAAGAGGAAATTTTGATAAAGATGAAAATTAAAACGAAAATAATTTTGCAACGTAATTTTTTCAGCGGAGGTGAAAATGCCTTTCTATGTTAAAGTTGGAAAAGTACCGCCGAAGCGGCACACTACTTTTTATAAAGATGATGGTAAATCATTATACCGTGAAGAACTGTTCAGCACCAAAGGATTCTCCGGAATATATTCTATAAAGTACCATCTTTATATGCCTCCTCAAGTTGAAAGCATCAAAGAGCTTAAAAATGAAAACATAATAGAATGGAACGAAGCTCCTCTTCAATATTATCATTTTATTACCGGCGAAAAAAAAACAAAAGGAAATTTCTATTCCGCCCGAAATGAGTTCTTAAGAAACCAGCATTGTATAATCTCAACCGCGCAAGTGTCTGAAGATTCGGATATCTTTTATAGAAACAGCTCAATGCACGAAATAGTTTTTATCCATCACGGCAATGGAGTGTTTTATTCTGAATATGGACAGCTTCCGTTTGAAGATTGGGATTATATTGTTGTGCCTAAGGGAACCACGTACAGGATGAAATTTGATAATTTCAAGGATATAAAATTATTTATAGTTGAATCCGATACGCCCTTTGAAATTCCTAATCATTTTAGAAATGAATACGGGCAATTAAAAGAGGATGCGCCTTATTACGAAAGAGATTTTAAAGTACCGCGATTTACTGAGCCAGTTGATAAAAAAGGAAAGTTTCCTCTTATCTTGAAAGTTAATAATAGAATATTCGAGTATGAGCTCCCACATCATCCTTTTGATGTTGTAGGCTGGGACGGATTTTTATATCCATATACTTTTAACATAAAGGAATATGCGCCAAAGGTAGGCAAACTACATTTGCCTCCGCCGGTTCACCTAGCTTTTATTACAGAACATTTTGTCGTTTGCAATTTTGTTCCGCGTCTTTTTGATTTTCATCCAGACTCAATCCCGGCGCCGTATTATCATTCCAATGTTGACAGCGATGAAGTTATATACTATGTGCATGGAGATTTTATGTCAAGGACAGGCGTTAAAGAAACATCAATCACCTTACATCCAATGGGAATTCCGCACGGACCGCAGCCTGGAAAAACCGAGGCGTCCATCGGGAAAAAAGATACTGAAGAATATGCGATAATGATTGATGCGTTTTCGCATTTGTCGGTTACTAAAAATGTTAAAGATACAATGGTTGAAGATTACCATCATTCATGGCTTGAAAAATAATAAAGCAAAGGGCAACGATGATTACTATACCAAAACATATTCAGAGTCTTAAACCTTATAAAGCTGGAAAACCGATTGAAGAATTGGCTATGGAAAAAGGAATTAAGAAAATTGTGAAGCTCGCTTCAAATGAGAACCCTTTAGGTCCCTCGCCTAAAGCTGTAAGAGCGATAATAAAATTTTCCGGCGAGGTTCACCGTTACACAAATCCGTCAGCTTACAGACTTGTTAACGCGATAGCCGGGAAGTACAATAAGCCTGTTCAGCAAATCGTAACAGGAAGCGGCTCGGACTCATTGCTTCAATATATCATCACAGCCTTTTCTGATGAACATGATGAAATTCTAACTTCGGAAGGAACGTTTATCGGCTGGTATGTAAATGCTAATAAATACGGACGCGTCTCAAAATTAGTTCCTTTAAATAATTATCATTTTGATTTACCGGAAATCGTTAAAAACATTACTCCTAAAACTAAAATAATTTATTTAGCTAACCCAAATAATCCGACCGGTTCCATTTTTACCAAAAATGAGTTTGAAGATTTTCTTCTAAAGGTTCCTAAAAATGTTTTAGTGGTTCTCGATGAAGCTTATACTATTTACGCTGAAGATAATCATAATTATCCAAACGGATTGAATTATGATTTGGAAAATTTAATTGTCCTCAGAACTCTATCAAAAGCTTACGGCTTAGCCGGCATAAGAATCGGGTTTGCTGTGGGACCGGAATACTTAATTAAAACTCTATACAAAGTAAAACTTCCGTTTGAGCCAAATCTCTTAGCGCAGGAAGCCGCAATCGCTGCTTTAGAGGATGACGATTTTATTGTTCGTACAAAAGAAACGAATAAGATATCTTTAGATATGATGAAGAAGAAATTTGATGAGTTAGAGATTAAATATATTCCAAGCGCCGCTAATTTTTATCTTGTCCTTTTTCATGATGAAGAGTACGCTGACGATTTTAATGAAGAATGCTTGAATAGCGGATTGATCGTTCGCCCGCTGAAATCATTTGGAATCATGAACGGCATTAGAATTAACTCCGGCACTATTGAAGAAACTAATTTTGCTTTAGAAACAATTGAAAAAATTCATTATAAGTTATTAAACAAATACGGTTCCGCTATTGCTTTAAACTAATTTTATAAAACTAAGAAGAATAATATGAAACTCGTTTCTTACCTGTTTAATGAAAAAGAAAGATTAGGAATTTTCGCCGATGGAAAAATCTTTGATGCCGAAGAATCGGGAAAGAGCATTGGATTAAAATTACCTTCATCAATGGCAGCCTTGCTTGATGAATGGGATTATCATTTTGAAAAATTATTAAAGCTGTACAAGAAAATAGAAGATAACAAAATAGAAAAGTTTATTACTAAGAATGACGTAAAATTATTAGCTCCCGTGCCGCATCCGACTTCATGCCGCGACGGATATGCTTTTAGACAGCATGTTGCTACTGCAAGAAGAAACCGCGGAGTTGAAATGATTCCGGAGTTCGATCAGTTTCCTGTTTTCTACTTTACCAACCACAATGCAATCTTCGGAGAGGGAGATATTGTGGTTGAAGATGATCATCTGGATAAATTAGACTTTGAATTGGAGGCGGCAATTGTTATAAATAAAAGAGGCAGAAATATTAAAGCCGAAAATGCGGACTCATTTATCGCCGGCTATATGATAATGAATGATCTTTCCGCAAGAAGACTGCAAAGCGATGAAATGAAATTGAATTTAGGTCCGGCTAAGGGAAAAGACTTTGCTACTACGATTGGTCCTTATCTTGTTACAGCCGATGAGCTGGAAGCATTTAAAATTGAATCACCGCATGGAAATAAATATAACCTGCAAATGAAAGCCTTCCATAACGGCAAACAAATATCAGATGGAAATTTAAAAGATATGAACTGGACCTTTGCTCAGATCATAGAGAGAGCTTCTTACGGCGTAGAATTATTCCCCGGCGATATAATAGGTTCTGGTACAGTCGGAACCGGCTGCTATCTTGAATTGAACGGCACATGGGCTTTGGAGGCTAAAGCTTCGGGAAAAGAATTTACCCAGGTATGGCTCAAGGAAAATGATATTATAGAATTAGAAATCTCAAGTCTTGGAAAACTTTCAAATAAGATAGTTAGATCCAAGAATCATAACAGCTTAAAATAAATAAGCAAAAATATTTTTTCATTTTATTAAGCGGAAAATAAAATTGGAAAAGCCATTGTGGATACCTTCTAAGGAACGAATTGATAATTCCAATATGAAAAGGTTTATTGATTTCGTTTCGAAAAATTATAATCTAAAAATAGATTATTACAACCAGCTTTACGATTGGTCAATTCAAAATATAGAAGATTTTTGGGAAGCTTTGCTTGAGTTTTCCGAAATTAAATTATGCAAACCTTATTCGCGGATTTTAACAGAGCATAAAATGCCCGGCGCAAGATGGTTTGTTGACGCCGGGTTAAATTTTGCTGAAAATTTATTAAGATTTAAAGATGACCGCACAGCGATCATTAGTATAAGAGAGGATTGCCCTACATTAAAAATTAGTTTTAGCGAGCTAAGCTTTTATGCCGGCAAAATTGCAAACTATTTAAAAGGAATAGGAATCTCCAAAGGCGATGTTGTTGCCGGGTATGTTACTAATATCCCTGAAGCTGTAATTGCTATGCTGGCTGCAACAAGCATAGGCGCTGTTTGGTCTTCTTGTTCGCCGGATTTTGGGGTTGAAGGCGTAGTTGATAGATTTGGACAGATACAGCCGAAGGTTCTCTTCGCGGTTGACGAATACCAGTACAACGGACAAAAAATTAATTGTTCGGATAAAATTATAGAAATCGATAAAAGAATTTTTTCTATCGAAAAGGTTATTCTGATCGTCAGGTTTTATGATTTTAAATTTTCAGAAAAACGAGCTGAAAATAAAATCTATCCTTTACATTATATCTATTATAATGATATTATTGAAAGCGCTTCGTCAAATTTGGAATTTGGTTCTTTCGATTTTAATCATCCCGTATTTATAATGTATTCATCCGGCACTACGGGCAAGCCTAAATGTATCGTGCACGGCGCGGGAGGAACTCTTCTTCAGCATTTCAAAGAGCTTGCGCTTCATACGGATTTAAAGAAAGAAGACGTTATTACATTTTATACAAC
>Ga0187812_1000026_pt1 | contig 56227 bp, 50 predicted proteins | sample NC_S_2_FD_130582 | JGI IMG/M metagenome (GOLD analysis project Ga0187812, IMG submission 130582) | Wetland sediment microbial communities from Neuse River Estuary, North Carolina, USA - ASW-S_2 | ecosystem: Environmental > Aquatic > Freshwater > Wetlands > Sediment | place: USA: North Carolina...
GCCGCCTCGGCCGCCTCGATGGACAGCGCGTCCATCATCTCGATCGCGGCGGGCACGATCCCGGCGCCGATGATGTCGGAGACCGCGCGCCCGCCGGCCTCGAGCGAGTCGTAGGCGGCGAGCACGAGGTGCACCGCCTGCGGCGCCACGGTCAGCTTGACGATGATCTTGGTCACGATGCCGAGCGTGCCCTCGGAGCCGGTGAACGCGCCGAGCAGGTCATAGCCACTGGCGACGCCGGTGCCGTCGCCGAGCCAGGTCAGCTCCCCGGCCGGCGTGACGATCTCGAGCCCGAGCACGTGGTTGACGGTGAACCCGTGCTTGAGGCAGTGGGCGCCGCCGGAGTTCTCCGCGACGTTCCCGCCGACGGAGCAGACCACCTGCGATGACGGGTCGGGCGCGTAGAACAGGCCGTACGGCCGGACGGCCTCGGTCACGGACAGGTTGGTCACCCCGGGCTCGACGATCGCGCGGCGCGCGACCGGATCGATCTCGAGGACGCGGCGCATCCGGGACATGACGATGAGCACGCCCTCGGAATGCGGCACCGCGCCGCCGGACAGGCCGGTGCCGCTGCCGCGGGCCACGAACGGCACGCCCGCCTGCGCGCACTCGCGGACCACGGCGGCCACTTCCCCCGCGGTGCCGGGCAGCACCACGAGAGCGGGCGTGGCGCGGTGCGAGGTCAGCCCGTCGCACTCGTAGGTGCGCAGCTCCAGGGGGTCGGTGAGGACGTTCGCCGCACCGCAGATCTGGGTCATCCGCCCGGCCAGCGCCGTCGCCTTGGTAACGGCCATAGGCAGTACCCCTTCCATGCGGGCTTCCATACGGGCCCTACGGCATGCGTTCGTACGCCGGGAGCGTGAGGAACTCGGCGAACGTGTCGGCGAGCGCGACCTCGGTGAACAGCGCGACCGCCTGCCCGTACCTGGCCGCGTCGAAGCTGTCGCCCGCCAGCTCCTGGATCTTCACGAGCTCCTCATCGATCATGCGCTCCACGAGGTCCCTTGTCACGAGCGGGCCGTCGTCGAGCGTGACGTCATTGTGGATCCACTGCCAGACCTGGGACCGGGAGATCTCCGCGGTGGCGGCGTCCTCCATCAGGTTGAAGATCGCGACCGCGCCGTTGCCGCCGAGCCAGGTGGCGAGGTACTGCAGGCCGACGCTGATGTTGTTCCGCAGGCCGGCCTCGGTGATGCCGCCCGGCGTCTTCGACACCGCGAGCAGGTCCTCGGCGGAAACGGTGACCTCCGGGCGCAGCCGGTCCAGCTGATTGGGGCGCGAGCCGAGCTTGGCGTCGAAGACTTCCTTGCAGATCGGCACCAGGTCCGGGTGGGCGACCCAGGAGCCGTCGAAGCCGTCATTGGACTCGCGGGTCTTGTCGTCGCGCACCTTCTGCAAAGCGACGGCGTTGACCTCGGGGTCGCGGCGGGACGGGATGAACGCGGCCATGCCGCCCATGGCGTGCGCGCCCCGCGCGTGGCACGTCTTCACCAGCAGTTCCGTGTACGCGCGCATGAACGGCGCGGTCATCGTCACGGCGTTGCGCTCGGGGAGCACGAAGTCGCGGCCGCGGGTGCGGAACTTCTTGATGATGGAGAACAGGTAGTCCCACCGGCCCGCATTGAGACCCGCGCTGTGGTCGCGCAGCTCGTAGAGGATCTCGTCCATCTCGAACGCGGCCGGGATCGTCTCGATCAGCACGGTGGCGCGGATGGTGCCGCGGGGGATGCCGAGGAAGTCCTGGGCGATGTTGAACGCGTCGTTCCACAGCTGGGCCTCGTGGTGCGATTCCGTCTTCGCCAGGTAGAAGTACGGGCCCTTGCCCTTGTCGAGCTGCTTTTGCGCGGACGTGACCATGTAGAGGGCGAAGTCGGTGAGGCTGCCCGAGGCGCGCTCGCCGTCGATGAGGATGTGCTTCTCCGGCAGGTGCCAGCCGCGCGGGCGGACGACGATCGTGGCGATTTCCTCGTCCGGCCGCAGCGCGTACGCCTTGCCATCCTGGGTGAAGTCGATCGTCCGGTCGAGGGCGTCCTTGAGGTTGAGCTGTCCCTCGATCATGTTCGACCACAGCGGCGTGTTCGCGTCCTCGAAGTCGGCCAGCCAGACGTTGGCGCCGGAATTGAGCGCGTTGATCGTCATCTTCCGGTCGGTCGGCCCGGTGATCTCGACCCGCCGGTCGACCAGCCCCGGCGCGGGCGGCGCGACCCGCCACGTCGTGTCCTCGCGGATGTGCGCCGTGCCCGGCAGAAAGTCGAACATCGCCCCGCCGCTCAGCTCGGCCTGCCTGCGGCGCCGCGCCGCGAGCAGCTCCGCCCGGCGGCTGCCCAGCTCATCGTGGAGCGCTACCAGCAGCTCCAGCGCCCTGGGGGACAGGATCTCGTCGTACCGGTCGCCGGCGGGGCCGGTGATCTCCACACGCTCAGGCATCGTCATGCTCCTCCCTGCTGTGGTTGTACATCCTAGGCAACCGGGCCGATAGCGCCCAGACCGACTCCGGGGCGGCGACGGTGGCCGACGGGGAGCACAGGGGGAAACTCACGGTAGCAGCACGCTTATGGCGCGGCAGTTACCGGGAAATTGCGGCGCGGCAAGACGGCGTCCCTTTCGTCGCGCGCCAGCCGGCTTGTGTTATGCTAGGCAATCCGTCTGCATGAACAAAGAATGCCAAATTGGTCGGCACGAGGAGTATAACAAGCAAAATGGCATTTGGTCAAACCAGGAATGATCCCGGCGAAGCCAAAAGCGCCGAAAACGCTGAAAGCGCCGGCGGAGAAATGAATGGCAACGGCGCGAAAGCCGCAAACGGCGCGGGCTCCCCGGCCGGCTCCCTCGCCGGCTCTCCAGCCGGCTCCCCGGCCGCGCCGATCAGGGAAGAACAGGCCTATGTGACGATGCTCTACGCCCTGCTCGACGAGGCCCGCGAGCGGAGCGAGCGGGCGCTGCGGGAGATCCGCGCGCAGGGCACCCCCGGCGGCACGCACCAGGCGCGGCTGGAGCGCGACGTCTCGGCCGCCGAGTACGAACGGCGGATTACCCAGCTCAACAGCACCGAACGCGGGTTGTGCTTCGGCCGCACCGACGACGACAACGAGGACACGCTGTACATCGGCCGGATCGGCCTGCGCGACGACGATTACGAGCTGAAGCTGATCGACTGGCGCGCCCCCGCCGCGCGCCCCTTCTACGCCGCGACGCCGGGCAGCCCGCACGGCCTGGTCCGGCGGCGGCACATCTACACCAGGCACCGCCAGGTGACCGGCGTCGACGACGAGGTGTTCGACCTCGACAAGCTTTCCGACACTGACCGGGCGAACCTCTCCGGCGAGGCGGCCCTGATCGCCGCGGTCAGCAGCGCCCGCACCGGCCGGATGGCCGATGTCGTGGCGACCATCCAGGCCGAACAGGACCGGGTGATCAGGTCGGACCTCGCGGGCGTCCTGGTCGTCCAGGGCGGCCCAGGCACGGGCAAGACGGTCGCCGCGCTGCACCGCGCCGCCTACCTGCTCTACACGCACCGCCGCACGCTGGAGCGCCGCGGCGTCCTCGTCATCGGCCCGAACGCCACCTTCCTGCGCTACATCAGCCAGGTGCTCCCGAGCCTGGGCGAGACCGACGTGGTGCTGCACACGCTCGGCGACCTGTTCCCCGGCGTGCACGCCACCGACACCAGTGACCCCGCCGCGGTCGTCAAGGGCGATGGGCGGATGGCCGCGGTCCTGCGGCAGGCGGTGCGCGACCGCCAGCGGACGCCGAAGCACGACCTGACCGTCAACGCCGACGGCGTGGACATCCCGCTCAAGCGCGACGCGATCCTGCGCGCCCGCGACCGCGCCCGGTCGCTGCGCAGGCCGCACAACGCGGCCCGCAAGCTGTTCGTCACCGAGCTGCTCACCGAACTGGCCTGGGCCGAGGCCCGGGTGCTCGACCGCCCGTTCGGCGAGGAGGACGTGCCGTTCACCCGCGAGCGCCTGTGGGACGAGCCGGGAGTCCGCACGGCCCTGGACACGCTGTGGCCGCTGCTGACTCCGCAGCATCTGGTCGCCGGCTTGCTGGGGTCCGAGCCAGCGATCCGGTCCGCGGCCGGTGCCGTTCTCAATGAGTCGGAACGTACGGTTCTTTCTCGCCCAGCCTCCCCCTCCGCCTGGACGGTGGCGGACGTCCCGCTGCTTGACGAGGCCGCCGAGCTGCTCGGCGTGGACGACTCGGAGCAGCGCGCCGCCAGGCGCGCGCTTGAACGCGCCCAGCGCCTCGAGGCGAAGTACGCCGCCGAGGTGCTGGAGATCACGGACATCGCCGACCTCGGCATGGTGGACGCGGACACGCTCGCCGCCTGGAACAGGGACAACGGCCCCGCCCTGTCCACGGCGGAGCGCGCCGAGGCCGACCGGTCCTGGGCCTACGGGCACGTGATCATCGACGAGGCGCAGGAGCTGTCCGCGATGGCCTGGCGGATGGTGCTGCGCCGCAACCCGGCCCGGTCGCTGACCGTGGTCGGCGACGTCGCGCAGACCAGCTCGCCGGCCGGCGCCCGGTCGTGGCGGCAGATGCTCGACCCGCTGCTGCGCGGCCGCTGGCGGGAGGAGACGCTGACCGTCAACTACCGCACGCCGAGCGAGATCATGACCGTGGCGGCCGACGTGCTCGCCTCGGTCGCGCCGGACGGGCGGCCGCCGGAGTCGGTCCGTTCCGAGGGCGTCCCGCCCCGCGCCGTTCGCGCCAGGCCGGGCGAGCTCGCCGCGAGCGTCGCGGCCGCGGCTGCCGCCGACCTCGCCGAGATCGGCGGCCCGGACGGTGGCCGGCTGGCCGTGATCACCCCGGACTCCCGCGCCGCCGAACTGGCGGCAGCGATCCCCGGGGCGGTGCCCGGCGACCAGCCCGAGTCGCTGGACTCGGCGGCCGCGCTGCTCACGGTGTCGCAGGCGAAGGGCCTGGAGTTCGACCGCGTGGTGCTCGCCGACCCGGCGGGCATCATCGCGCAGTCCCAGAACGGCGGCCACGACCTGTACGTAGCGATCACCCGCGCCACCCATCGCCTCACCGTCGTCCACGAGGGCGACCTCCCCGCCTCCCTCCGCGCCCTGCACCCCGGCCTGGCATGACTCATACAAGAGGTATGCTTTTTGTATGAGCGATACAACGATCCGCTTGGACAGCGCGGTGCGTGACAAGCTCCGCGCGCTCGCCGATGAGGACCACGTCACGCTCGGAGACCTGCTCGGCCGGCTTGCCGAGCGTGAGCAGTACCAGCGTGAGATGCGCCGTGCCAACGAGGTCATGGACCGCATGCAGCGCGAGGATTCGGCGGCCTGGCACGAGTACCTGTCGGAGCTGCGCACGTTCGAGGCGGGGACGGCCGGGGACGGGCTTGCTGGTGCCGCGGCTGACTGGCCGGAATACAACGACCGCGAGCACAACGACGCTGCAAGCGCGGATAGTGCCGTACCAGGCCGGTGACGTGCTGCTGGCCGACCTCGACCCGGTGGCTGGCCACGAGCAAGGTGGCCGGCGTCCCGTGCTGGTCCTTTCTGGCCAGTCGTACAACGAGCTACGCAACCAGCAGCTGATCGTGGCCGCGATCACTAGCCGCCAGCGGGGCCTGCCCTTTCATATCCCTGTGGGTGCTGAGTGCGGTCTTCGGGCGCCAAGCTGGGTGCAATCCGAATCCGTTCGCGCGATCTCGGTACAGCGGGTGGTCCGGCAGCTAGGCCGCGCCCGCCCCGACACGGTGACCGAGGCCAGGAACAGGATCATCAACTTCCTCCGCGACTGGTAGCCGTGCTAGAACCGGCTGACCAGGAGACGCACGAGGTCCTGCGGGTGCTCCGCGAGCGGCTGCGCGCGGGCAGCGCGCCGGGGCAGCGGGCCGACGGGCTGCGCGTGGCGCTGGCGATCGAGGGCGGCGGAATGCGCGGCACGGTCTCGGCGGGCATGGCGCTGGCACTGCACGAGCTCGGCCTGGTGCCCGCCTTCGACGCGGTGTACGGCGCGTCGGCGGGCGCGATTACCGGGGCGTGGCTGCTCAGCTCCAATCCTGAGGGACTGCGCGGCTGGGCAGAGCCGTCCTACGCGAAGGCGCTGATCCGGTGGTGGGCGCTCCTGCGCGGCCGCCCGGTCGTGGACGTCCGGACGCTGATCGAGGTGGTGTACCAGACCGAGTGGCCAATGGACTTCCCCTCGGTGCTGGCGAGCGCCGTCGAGTACCACCCGCTGGCGACGGACGCGACCACCGGCAGCGCAACCGACCTGCGCCCGCTGCTTCGGGACCCGGCCGACCTGCGGCTGGCGTTGCGCGCCAGCGCGTCGCTGCCGTTCCTGGCCGGCCCGCCGGTGCGGGTCCGCGATCGGCGCTTCTACGACGCGGGGGTGGCCGAATCGATCCCGTTCCGCACCCCGCTGGCCCAGGGCGCCACCCACGTCCTGGTGCTCCGCTCCCGTCGCCCCCTAGCCGCCGCCCTCGCCGCAACCGGCGCGATCGCACAGCCCGAACGCGCGCCGCACGCGGCCAGCGCCTCCGGCGCCGTCCCGGCCGGCGGTATCCCGGTCGCTGGCGTCCGCCCGCCGCGTCCACCCCGTTCGATCCGCCTCCTCGCCCGCACCACGCTGCGCAACGAGTCGCCGGAACTCCGCGCGGCCCTGCTCACCCGGGGCGTCCGCACCGCGCGCGACATCGCCCGGATCGCCGAGCTGGAAGCCGAAGGCCGGGCACTGTCGATCGTCCCGCCTCCGGGTGCCCCGCCGGTGAGCCGCCTCACCACCGACGGCGGCCTCCTAGCGGCCGCTTTCGAGGCCGGCCGCGAGACCCTGCACGAGGTCTTCGCCCCCATGCGGGGCACATTCCGGGCCAGGCCGGTGTTATCCAGATGACTAGTTTTCCCGGCGGTGGCACCATCGGGGAGACGGCAAACGCTTGGAGGACGATGACCACAGCTTTCGGCGAGCGGACCGAGATGGCCGCCGCCACGGGGGAGCTTGACCTGGAAGACCGGCACGCGCTGCGCCGCGTCGCGGGGCTCTCCACCGAACTCACCGATATTACCGAGGTCGAGTACCGCACCCTGCGCCTTGAGCGGGTGGTGCTGATCGGGGTCTGGTCCGACGGCACGCTGACCAGCGCGGAAAACTCGCTCCGCGAGCTGAGCCGGCTCGCCGAGACCGCCGGGTCCGTGGTGCTCGACGGGCTCATCCAGCGGCGCGGCCGGATCGACCCGGCCACCTACGTCGGCGCGGGCAAGGCGGCGGAGCTGGCCGGGATCGTGGCGGCGACCGCCGCGGACACGGTCATCTGCGACGGCGAGCTCAGCCCGAGCCAGCTTCGCCGGCTTGAGGGCGTGGTCAAGGTCAAGGTGATCGACCGGACCGCGCTCATCCTGGACATCTTCGCGCAGCACGCCAAGAGCCGCGAGGGCAAGGCCCAGGTGGAACTCGCGCAGCTGCAGTACCTGCTGCCGAGGTTGCGCGGCTGGGGCGAGTCGCTGTCCCGGCAGGCCGGCGGCCGGGTGGCCGGCGGCGGCGGGATCGGCACCCGCGGCCCCGGCGAGACCAAGATCGAGACCGACCGGCGGCGGATCAGGACACGGATCTCGAAGCTGCGCGGTGAGATCTCCGGGTTCAAGACGGGGCGCGCGGTGCAGCGCAGCCAGCGGCGCCGGCACGCGGTGCCGTCCGTGGTAATCGCCGGGTACACCAACGCCGGGAAGTCGAGCCTGCTGAACGCGCTGACCGGTGCCGGGGTGCTGGTGGAGGACGCGCTGTTCGCCACCCTGGACCCGTCCGTGCGCCGGGCCAGGACGCCGGCCGGCCGGCCGTTCACGCTCACCGACACGGTCGGGTTCGTCCGGCACCTGCCGCACCAGCTGGTGGACGCGTTCCGGTCCACGCTCGAGGAGACCGCCGAGGCCGATCTGGTGCTGCACGTGGTGGACGGCTCGGACGCCGACCCGCAGGCGCAGCTGGCGGCGGTCCGCGGCGTGCTCGCCGAGATCGGCGCGGGCAAGGTGCCCGAGCTCGTCGTGATCAACAAGATCGACGCGGCCGACCCGGTGGCGCTCAAGGCGCTGCTGCTGCGCGAGCGTGGCGCGGTGCTGGTCTCCGCGAAGACCGGTGAGGGCCTCGCCGAACTGCGCGAAGCCATCGAGGAAGCGCTCCCGGAACGGGACCGCGCGGTCCGGGTGAGCGTGCCGTACAGCCGGGGCGACCTGGTCGCGCGGGCGCACGCCGCAGGCGAGGTCACCCGCGTCGAGCACGGCCCCGACGGCACCCTCCTAGAGGCCCGCGTGCCGCCCGAGCTGGCCGCGGAACTGGAGCGGTTCCCCGTCGCCTAGCCGCGTCGCGTGAGTAGCTTCGAGTTGGCTCAACATTTTGCCGGGGGGCTTGTATCCCGCCCCCCGGTGCAATACCGTAACGGAACCGATATGTACCGGCGGCCGCGCGACCCGTGCTAACCACGTAAGCGCGCCGTTCGGCATTAGCAGGAAAAGTACGGTCAGCGCCGACGTCTATAAAGCATGGCAGGTGGCCGATCATGATGGCTGGAGCCCACCTCAGTGGTTCCCGGCACGCGAGGATACGCCGATGACCGCCCGGTTGCTGACCAACATCGGCCGGCTGTGGACGGGGTCCGAGATCCTCAGTAACGCCGCCATCGTGACCAGTGACGACCGCATCGCCTGGGTCGGCCCGTCGTCGGAACTGCCGCGCAGCGTCCCGGGCGTCGTCGACGACATCGTCGACGTTGACCTGGTGGAGAACCTGGGCGGCGGCCTGGTCACGCCCGGCCTCATCGACGCGCACACCCACCCGGTCTACGCGGGCAACCGGTACGCCGAGCTGGCCATGCGGTCAAGCGGGCTGTCGGACGTGGAGATCACGGCGGCGGGCGGCGGCATCTCGTCCACGGTGACCGTGACCAGGGGCACCGACCCCTGGACGCTGTGCAACAGCGTGCGCGAGCGGCTGGGCCGCTGGCTGCGGTCCGGCACCACCACGATCGAGGCGAAGACCGGTTACCACCTCACCAGGGACGGCGAGCTCGCCGACGTGCGGATGCTCCGCTCGCTCGAAGAGGAGCCGGGCATGCCGCGGGTGCACGTGACGTTCCTGGCCGCGCACGCCGTGCCGCCCGAGTTCTTCGGCCGCCGCAGCGACTACATCGACGCGGTAAGCGCGTGGTGTGCCGACGCGGCCGCGGTCGGCGCGGACAGCGTGGATGTCAACTGCGAGGACGGCCGGTTCAGCGAGGACGAGGCCCGCTGGATCCTCAACGCGGGCCGCCGGTCCGGGCTGCTGCCGCGGCTGCACGCCTGCGGCACCACGCGCACCGGCGCGGCTCGCGTCGCGGCGGAGATGGGCTGCGCCTCGGCCGACCTGCTGCACACGGCGACCGACGAGGACGTGGCGGCGCTCAGCAGGGCGGGGGTCTCCGCCGTGATCTGCCCGGGTTCGGCCGTCCAGCTGGCGACCCGGCCCCCGGTGCGGTCGCTGCTCGACAAGGGCGTCGCGGTCGCGCTCGGCTCCGACCACACACCCGGCGGTGTCGGCATCACGTCGATGCCGCTTGTGATCGCGCTCGCCGTGTCCTACCTCGGGCTGAGCGTCACCGAGGCGCTGCGGGCGGCCACCCTGGGCGGCGCGCACGCGCTGCGCGCGCCGGACCGCGGCGCGATGGTCCGCGGTCGGCTTGCCGACATCGTGCTCTGGGACGCCGACCACGAAGGCGCCTTCGCCTGGAACTACGGCCTCCAGCCCCTCCGCGTCTGGCGCGGCGGCGACCCCGTCATCACCACCTGACCCACAGCGGGCCCGCAGGCACCCGTTCTTTGTACTCTTCCCGCCACTTTGTACCCCGGGTGACCAAAATCGGGGCCGAAATAGCCCGGAAATTTGTCATGCGGGGTACAAAGTCAGCGGCAGGGGTTCATGTGACTGACGGGACCGGGGCTTAGCGGGCGCACGGGGAAGATGGGTACGAAGAGGCCCCTGGGAAGGCCGTGTGCGCCGCGCAGGCGGCTGACTTTGCGCATGGCCCGGCACTTTGCGCACGGTATGACGTGACTGACGGGACCGGGCTGAGGCCGAGGCCGAGTCTGACGAGCTCGGCTGGCCGCACGAGGACTGAGGTACGCAGCAGCGCGGCGGGCGTGGCATGCTTCGGAGCATGGCTACTCCTCGCGCGCGGGAACAGGCACCGGCACACGCGCCGGCCGCGGTGACGCTGGTCGTCGGCGAGGAGGAGTTTCTCGCCGACCGGGCCGTCCGGGAGGTGGTGGCGGCGGCGCGCGCCGCGAGCGCGGCGGCGGGTGACGACGGGGGGGACGTCCACGACGTGGACGCGAGCGCGCTCGCGCCGGGGGAGCTGACCACGCTCACCTCGCCGAGCCTGTTCGGCGGGGGCGCCATCGTGATCGTGAGGAACGCGCAGAACGCGGCGAAGGAAGTCGCCGCCGAGCTCGCCAGGTATGCCGCCAGCCCGGCCCCCGACGCGGTGGTCGTCATCACCCACGCCGGCGGCGCCAAGGGCAAGGCGCTGCTCACCGACCTCACCAAAGCGGGCGCCGCGACCGAAGAGTGCCCGAAGCTGACCCGCCCGTCCGAACGGGCGGAGTTCGTCCGGGGCGAGTTCCGCCGGGCCGGGCGGCAAGCCGACGAGGGCGCGGTGCGCGCGCTGCTCGACGCGGTGGGCGGAGATCTCCGGGAGCTGGCGGCGGCGGCCGGTCAGCTGGCGTCCGACACCGACGGACGGATCAGCGCGGCCGTGGTCGCCACGTACTACCGGGGGCGCGCGGAAGCCACCGGCTTCAGCGTGGCCGACCACGCGGTCGAGGGACGGCTGAACGAGGCGCTCGAGCAGCTCCGCTGGGCGCTGGCGACCGGGGTCTCGCCTGTCCTGATCAACAGCGCGCTCGCCCAGGGGGTGCGGCTCCTTGGCCGGGTCGGCGCCGCCGGACGAGGTGCGAGCGCCGCCGCGCTCGCCGCGGAAGTCGGCGCGCCGCCGTGGAAGATCGACCGGGTCCGGCAGCAGCTGCGCGGCTGGCAGCCGGACGGCGTGGCGCGCGCCCTGCAGGCTGTCGCGGAGTCCGACGCCCAGGTCAAGGGCGACAGCGTCAGCGCGGAGTACGCGCTCGAGCGCGCCATCAGGCGAATCGTCGACTGCCGCGCCGCCCGCTAGCGGCGCGCCGGCCGCTGGGAGTCCCCGCGGCCGGCCGCTAGGCCTCCAGCTCGGCGAGCCGCTTGGCGATCGCGGATTTGCGGTTCGCGGCCTGGTTCTTGTGGATGACGCCCTTGCTCACGGCCTTGTCGAGCTTCCGGGAGGCCGCCCGCATCGCGGCGGTCGCCTCGTCGACGTTGCCCGACTCAGCGGCCTCGCGGAATTTGCGCACGTACGTCCGCAGCTCGGACTTGACCGCCTTGTTGCGCTGGTGCGCCTTCTCGTTCTGCTTGATGCGCTTGATCTGCGACTTGATGTTCGCCACGCGTAAGGATCCTTCAGCTTGTCCGATAAAGTCTTTGGGGAGCGGCACCACCGCGGTGCCCCCGCGGCGGCCGCGCTGGGGCGGCGACGGCGCGCTGACGAAGGATATCCGAGCTGTCGTCCGTTCCTCAAACTGAGGGGAAACAAGGGTTTCTATGAGCGTTCCGGCTCGGCCGGCAACGGTGCCTGCCCGTACGGACCAGGCCGTGATCCGCAATTTCTGCATCATCGCGCACATCGATCACGGCAAGTCCACGCTGGCCGACCGCATGCTGCAGCTGACCGGCGTCGTCGAGGCCCGGCAGATGCGCGCCCAGTACCTGGACCGGATGGACATCGAGCGCGAGCGCGGCATCACGATCAAGAGCCAGGCCGTGCGGCTGCCCTGGAACGACCACGTGCTGAACCTCATCGACACGCCCGGCCACGTCGACTTCAGCTACGAGGTGTCCAGGAGCCTCGCCGCCTGCGAGGGCGCCGTCCTGCTTGTCGACGCGGCGCAGGGGATCGAGGCGCAGACGCTGGCCAACCTGTACCTGGCGCTCGGCGCCGACCTGAAGATCATCCCGGTACTCAACAAGATCGACCTGCCCGCGGCGCAGCCGGAGCGGTACGCGACCGAGATCGCCGCGATCATCGGCATCGAGCCAGACGAGGTTCTCCGCGTATCCGCTAAGACCGGCGAAGGCGTCAAAGACCTCCTCGACGCGATCGTCGACCAGGTCCCTCCGCCGCACGGCGACCCCGACGCCCCGGCGAGAGCGCTGATCTTCGACTCGGTCTACGACACCTACCGCGGTGTGGTCACGTACGTAAGGGTCATGGACGGCCGGCTCGGCAAGCGCGAGCGCGTGCTCATGATGTCCACGCAGGCCACCCACGAGACGCTGGAGATCGGGGTCATCTCGCCGGAGCCGGCCCCCACCGAGGGCCTCGGCGCCGGCGAGGTCGGCTATCTCATCACCGGCGTGAAGGACGTCCGCCAGGCCCGGGTCGGCGACACGATCACCAGCGCGAGCAAGCCGGCGGCCGAAGCCCTGGCCGGCTACGATCACCCCCGGCCGATGGTGTTCTCCGGCCTGTACCCGGTCGACGGCGACGAGTACCCGGAACTCAGGGACGCCCTGGACAAGCTGCGGCTCAACGACGCCGCCCTGGTCTACGAGCCCGAAACGAGCACCGCCCTCGGCTTCGGGTTCCGCTGCGGGTTCCTCGGCCTGCTGCACATGGAGATCGTCAGGGAGCGGCTGGAGCGCGAGTTCGGCCTGACCCTCATCTCCACCGCCCCGAACGTCATCTACCGCGTCGTCATGGAAAGCGGCCTCGAGATCCGGGTGACCAACCCCAGCGACTTCCCCGGCGGCATCGACGGCTACTCCGCCGCGGGCGGCGCCCCCAAGGGCAACACCGGCGGCAAGATCAAGGAAGTCTACGAGCCCGTGGTCAGGGCCACGATCATCTCCCCGGCCGACTACATCGGCACGATCATGGAGCTGTGCCAGAGCCGCCGCGGCGCGCTCATCGGCATGGACTACCTGTCCACCGACCGGGTGGAGATCCGCTACACGATGCCGCTCGCGGAGATCATCTTCGACTTCTTCGACCAGCTGAAGAGCCGGACACGAGGCTACGCCAGCCTGGACTACGAGCCGGCCGGGGAGCAGCAGGCCAACCTGGTGAAGGTGGACATCCTGCTGCAGGGCCAGCCGGTGGACGCGTTCAGCCAGATCGTGCACGCCGACAACGCCCGCGAATACGGCCTGGCGATGACCGCGAAGCTGAAGGAGCTGATCCCGCGGCAGCAGTTCGAGGTCCCGATCCAGGCCGCGGTCGGCAGCCGGATCATCGCCAGGGAGAACATCCGCGCGCTGCGAAAGGACGTCCTCGCCAAGTGCTACGGCGGTGACATCACCCGCAAGCGCAAGCTGCTGGAGAAGCAGAAGGAGGGCAAGAAGCGGATGAAGACGATTGGCCGGGTCGAAGTGCCGCAGGAAGCCTTCGTCGCCGCCCTTTCCACCACGCAGCCGGACGCCCGGGCAAAGTTACGGCTGGCTCTGGCCCCGCGTCGCCGCCACGAGGGCGACGAGAACCACGGCCCAGCCGGCGATGCACAGGTAACCGAGGACGAGCCCGGCGATGGCCATCCCGTCGCCGCGCTCCCCGGTGCGCTTGATCTGCCCGCGCGCCATGTGGCCGAGGATGACCGCAGGGATGGCGGCGATGCCGAGCGTGAACAGTTCCGCGATCGCGCAGACCAGGGACGCGACGGCCAGCCCGTTGGTCGGCTGCTGCGCCGCCGGGTAGTAGCCGTGGTGGTACGGCACCAGTCCGCTGGCGGGCCCGGCGGGCAGGTCGGCGACCACGGCCGCCAGGTCCGCGTAGGTCCGCGCGGACAGCGCCCGTCCGGACCGCGCGTCGAACTCGTCCTTGGTCAGCCGTCCCTCGCCGTACGCGGCCGTGAGCACGTCGAGCGTCCGGTCCCTGTCGGCCGCCGCCGCGCGCATCTGCGGCTGGACGAATCCGGGCGCCCCGGGGCCCGCGGCCGGGCCGTACGGAGCCGGCGGCCCGTAGGGCGGCGGACCGTAGGACGGCGGCCCGTACCCAGCCATCGGCCCGTACCCGTACCCGGGCTGCGGCGGCCCGTACGCGGCGGGCGGCCCGTACCCAGGCGGCGTCACACCCGCCGGCGGCTGCCCGCCAGCCCCGCCAGCCCCGCCAGCCGGCGGCTGCGCGCCGCCGGCCGGCTGGCCGTTGCCAGACGGTGCCGAACCGCCAGAACCAGGCGCCGGATCTGAAGTCACCAGTACCTCCCGCCCGAGTCATCCCAAGTACAGCTTATCCTCGGCAGCGTGCCACGAACCCTGCCCGACGGCGACCCGGTTCCCGCCGACGGGAGCCTGCCACTGAGCGCCACCGCGAAATACGGCGACAATCCCTTCGGCGTGTACGTGCACGTGCCCTTCTGCCGTACCCGCTGCGGCTACTGCGATTTCAACACCTACACCGCGACCGAACTCGGCGGCGGCGCCTCGCAGCAGGCCTACCCAGATCTAGTGAAGCAGGAGATCGACCTGGCGGCCAGCGTGCTGCCGGCCGGAAAGGCCGCCGTAAGCACGGTGTTCTTCGGCGGCGGCACCCCCACGATGCTCCCGCCGGGGCGGCTGGGCGCGATCCTGGCGGCGATCGGCGCCGCCTTCGGCCTCGCCGCCGGCGCGGAGGTCACCGTCGAGGCGAACCCGGAAACCGTCGGCCCGGCCTCCCTGGAGCAGCTGCGCGGGGCCGGAGTCACCAGGGTCTCGTTCGGAATGCAGAGTGCGGTACCGCATGTGCTGCGGGCACTGGACCGCCAGCATCAGCCAGGCAGGCCGGAACAATGCGTCCGCTGGGCGAAAGCGGCGGGGTTCGCCCACGTCAGCCTGGACCTGATCTACGGCACGCCGGGGGAGAGCGACGATGACTGGCGGCGGTCGCTCGACGCCGCGATCGGGGCCGGGCCCGACCACGTGTCCGCCTACGCGCTGGTCGTGGAGGAGGGCACCCGGCTGGCCGCCCGGGTGCGCCGCGGCGAGATCGCGGCACCGGACGACGACACGCTGGCCGACCGGTACCTGATCGCCGACGACCTGCTCGGGCAGGCGGGCTTCGCCTGGTACGAGATCTCGAACTGGGCGCGCGGCGCCGCGTCGCGCTGCCGCCACAACATGCTGTACTGGACCGGCGGGGACTGGTGGGGGTTCGGCCCCGGCGCGCACAGCCACGTCGGCGGCACCCGCTGGTGGAACGTGCGGCACCCGGCCGCGTACGCGTCCCGGCTGGCGGCGGGCCAGTCGCCGGCCGCGGCGCGCGAGGTGCTGACCCCCGCCGAGCAGCGGATGGAGGAGATCATGCTGCGCGCCCGGCTGGCCGAGGGCCTGCCGCTGACCGTCCTCACCGGTGCCGCTTCCCGTCATTCGGAACGGGCGGTTGCTTCGCGCCTGGCCGACCCCTCCGCTTTCGCGGACGGCCGGCTCGTGCTGACCCGGGAGGGCCGCCTCCTCGCGGACGCCGTGATCCGCGACCTCACCTGAGGGCTATTTCACGAACGGCGAGCAGAGGAACGCCGGGATCTGGCGGAAGCCGCCCCGGTTGGCGGCGGCCGCGGCTCGCACCAGGTACGTGAGCATGACCAGCCAGGCGGCGACCGCGATCGGGACCATCACGAGCAGCGCGTCGCCGGGATTGTCGAAGGCGAGCAGCACGCCGACGATGGTGCCGGAGACGGCGTACAGCGCGGCGGTGAGCGCGGCGTTCAGCGCCTGCGCGGCGTGCCGCCTGATGTAGCGGGAGCCGCGCCGCGACGTCAGGTACACGACCAGCGGCGCGACCGGACCGGTGACGATGACGCCGGCGTAGCTCGCCGCGGCGAGCACCTCCTCGCGCCGCGTCGGCGGCGGCTGCTGCAGCCCGGCGTGCCGCGGACGGCCGGGCCGGTACGCGTGAAACGTATCGAACGGTTCCTGAGGCTGCTGCGGTGTGCCGGCCACGGTCATGGACGTTCCGCAGAATCGGTCGACGTAACAAAGTCGATGAGTTCCTCGACCCGGCCGAGCAACTCGGGCTCGAGGTCGGCGTAGCTGGTCACCGCGCCGAGGATCCGCCGCCACGCGGCGGCCACGTCCCGCGGGGTGCTCGCGGGCCAGCCGATCGCGCGCAGCAGGCCTTCCTTCCACGGCTGCCCGGGCGGGACGTCCGGCCACCGCGCCAGGCCAAGCCGCGCGGGCTTGACGGCGGCCCAGATGTCGATGAACGGGTGGCCCACGACGAGGACGTGCGGGTCGCGGCCGGCCGCGGCGGCGATCCGGCTCTCCTTGGAGCCGCTGACGAGGTGGTCGACGAGCACGCCGAGCCGGCGGCCCGGGCCTGGCTGGAACTCTGCCACGATGGCGGGGAGGTCGTCGACGCCCTCCAGGTACTCGACGACGACGCCGACGTCGCGCAGGTCGTCGCCCCAGATCTTCTCCACCAGCTCGGCGTCGTGCTTGCCCTCGACGTAGATCCGGCTCGCCCGCGCGACCTTCGCCCGCTGCCCGGGCGCCGCGATCGAGCCGGACGCGGTGCGTTGCCCCGCGTTCCCCCCAAATCCGGACATTTCAGGTTTCGGGCGCACCAGCGTCACCCGCTGGCCTTCGAGCAGGAACGGGCCGGGCAGCGGGAACGCGCGGCGGTTGCCGTGCCGGTCTTCGAGCGTCACGGCGTCCTTCTCGAAGGCGACGACCGCACCGCAGAACCGGCCCTCGGAGTCCTCGACGACAAGCCCCGGCTCGGCGTCGACCTGGGGTACGGGCCGCTGGCCCGGGCGCGGCCGCCGGCTGCCCGGCGCCAGCACGTCGCTGCCGTACTGTCTGCTCCGCACCGCACCAGGGTAGCGAACCAGCAGGCATATTGCGGTCAGGCCAGTGTCACGGTGCAATAGCAATAGACTTAGCACTCGGAGATACTGAGTGCTAGGGAGGTGAACACGGTGCTTGATGAGCGCAAGCTTGCGGTGCTCCGCGCCATCGTCGAGGACTATGTGTCCACCACTGAGCCGGTAGGGTCGAAGTCTCTGGTGGACCGGCACGGCCTTGACGTATCGCCCGCCACGATCCGCAACGACATGGCGGTCCTCGAGGAGCAGGGGTTCATCGCCCAGCCGCACACCAGCGCCGGGCGCATTCCCACGGACAAGGGCTACCGGCTGTTCGTCGACCGGCTGTCCAGCATCAAGCCGATGTCGGCCGCCGAGCGCCGGGCCATCGAGACGTTCCTCGCCGGCGCCTACAGCCCCGATGACGTCGTGGCGCGGACGGTGCGGCTGCTCGCCCAGCTGACCAGGCAGGTCGCCGTCGTGCAGTACCCGTCGCTGTCCCGGTCGGCCGTCCGGCACATCGAACTGGTCTCGCTCACCCCGCAGCGGGTGCTGCTCGTGCTCATCACCGACACCGGACGCGTGGAGCAGGCCACCGTGGACCTGCCGGACCCCGCGGAGCCCGAGTCGATGGCGCACCTGCGCGCCGTGCTCAACGCCTGCCTTGACGGGCACAAGCTCGCCGACGCCGCCGCGACGGTGGCCGGCCTCGCGGACCGCATCCCGGTCCCCGAGCGGCCGAACGCGGGCGCCGTCTTCTCCGTGCTGCTCGACAGCCTGGCCGAGCGGCACGAGGAACGGGTGGTGTTCGCCGGCACCGCCAACCTCGCCGCCCCCGATTTCGGCAAGGGACTGCGTGACGTGCTCGAGGCGTTGGAAGAACAAGTGGTGCTGATGCGACTTCTCGGCGAGGCCGTGAGCCCGTCCACCCTGACGGTCCTGATCGGCGCCGAGACCGGGCTCCAGGGCACGTCCGTGGTCTCGGCCGGATACGGGACGGGCGGTCATGCCGTGGCCAGGCTCGGCGTGCTCGGGCCGACCCGGATGGACTACCCCAGCACGATGGGAGCGGTTCGCGCCGTGGCCCGCTATGTCGGTCAGATTCTCGGAGAGTCATAGTGGCTGAAGACTTCTACGGCCTGCTCGGCGTCCGCCGTGACGCCTCGCCGGATGAGATCAAGCGCGCGTACCGGCGCCTTGCTCGTGAGCTGCACCCGGACGTCAACCCGGATCCGGAGACGCAGGAGAAGTTCAAGGAGATCAGCCAGGCCTACGACGTGCTCTCCGACCCGGAGAAGCGGCAGATGTACGACCTCGGCGGTGACCCGTTCGCGGGCGCGGGCGCCGGGGCCGGGGCTGGGTTCGGCGGGTTCGGCGCGGCCGGGTTCCCGTTCAGCGAGTTCGTGGACGCGGTGTTCGGCGCGGCGGGCGCGAGCGCGACCCGCGGCCCGCGCAGCCGGGCGCGGCGCGGCAGGAACGCGACGATCCGCATCGAGCTCGACCTGTCGGAGTGCGCGTTCGGCGCCACCCGCGAGCTCACGGTGGACACCGCGGTGGTCTGCCCGACCTGTTCCGGTGAGGGGACCGCGCCGGGCACCCACCCGGTGACCTGCGACGTCTGTGGCGGCCGCGGCGAGATCAGCCAGGTGCGGCGGTCCTTCCTCGGCCAGATGATGACCACGTCGCCGTGCCCGGCGTGCAGCGGGTTCGGCACCGTGCTGCCCAGGCCCTGCCCGGAGTGCGACGGCGACGGGCGGGTGCGCACCAGACGGACGATGAAGGTGCGGATCCCGGCCGGCGTCGAGGACGGCACGCACATCCAGCTGGCCGGCGAGGGGGAGACGGGCCCGGGCGGCGGCCCGCCAGGAGACCTCTTCCTCGAGGTGGTGCAGCGGCCGCACCCGATCTTCGAGCGGCAGGGCGACGACCTGCACTGCACGCTGACGATCCCGATGGTGGCGGCGGCGCTCGGCGCCACGGTCTCGGTGGAGTCCCTGGACGGCCCGAGCGACGTCGACATCCGGCCGGGCACGCAGTCCGGCCAGGTCATCCCGCTGTACGGGCTCGGCGTCAAGCACCTGAGCGGCAACGGCCGCGGCGACCTGGTCATCCACGTGACCGTGGAGACGCCGTCTCGGCTCGACGCCGAGCAGGAGAAGCTGCTGCGCGAACTGGCAAAGCTCCGCGGCGAGGAGTCCCCGCCCGGCAAGTTCCAGCCGGGCCAGCAGGGCTTCTTCTCCCGCCTCCGCGACGCCTTCAACGGCCGCTGATCTCACCCCGTGGTGTCACGGGGGCTCGCGGTGTTCCGGCTCGTTCGTCGGTGCCTTCAGCGGCACCGAACACGAGCCGCGCACACCGCCGCGCCCCCGCTTCTCTCATCGGTCAGCCCGCCGACAGCCCATCCATGTGGCTCCGCCGCGCCCTCGGATCGCACCGCCCGACCCGGCTGTCCCATGACTCCCATCCGGCACACAATCACGCTCTGTTTCGCGCCAGCCTCGGCCCCGTCTGTCACATCAGCCCCTCCTGCTCACTTTGTACCCCAGCCGACCACTTTTCCGGGCGTTTCGGCCTCGATTTTTGTCACCGGGGGTACAAAGTGCCGGGAGCGGTACAAAGTTGGATGTCTGGCGGGGCGGAAGTTACCAGCGGGCGGTGCGGGTGAGGAGGACGGCGGCGGCGGCCGCGCCGGCCGTCGAGGTGCGCAGGACCGTCGGGCCCAGCCGGGCCTCGACCGCGCCGGCTTCCGCCAGGGTGACCCGCTCGGACGGGGTCATGCCGCCTTCCGGCCCGACGACGAGGACGATCTCGCCCTGGTCGGGGAGGGGCAGCCCCGAAAGCGGCGCGGCTGCGTCCGATTCCAACACCACAGCGCACGCGGCGACGGACACTCGCTTCGCGATGTCGGACAGCGACGCCAGCGCGGTTACCTCGGGGAGCCAGGCGCGGCGGGACTGTTTCGCCGCCTCACGGGCGGTGCTCCGCCACTTCGCGAGCGACCGGTCGCCGCGTTCTCCCTGCCAGCGGACCACGCAGCGGTGCGCGGCCCAGGGAACCATGGCGTCGACGCCGACCTCGGTCATCAGCTCCACCGCGAGCTCGCCCCGGTCGCCCTTGGGCAGCGCCTGGACGACGGTGACCCGAGGCTCGGGCGCGGCCACCTTAAGGACGGACCGGACGCTGAGCACGACGGAATCGCGGTCGCCGGACAGTACGGCGCATTCGGCGATCGTCCCGGTGCCGTCACTGACGTCCGCCCGCTCGCCAGCACGCAAGCGCCGCACCGCCGAAGCGTGATGCCCTTCGGGGCCGGACAGCGTGACGGTCCCCCCGGTCAAGCTACCCGGCGGCACCAGGAACACCGGCGGCCCGGCGACAGGGACGGGCGACTCCATGTCGGCCAGGTTAGCTGCCAGTCTGGGCGCCGGACGAGGTCGGCGTCGGGGTACCCGTGCCGGAGTCGGTCGGCGTCGGGGTCGGCGTCGGGGTTGGCGTCGATGTCGGGGTCGGGGTCGGCGTCGGGGTTGGCGTCGATGTCGGAGTCGGGCCCGACGCCGGGGTGGACGTCGCTGTCGGCGTCGCGACGGACGATACCGGCTGGCTTGTCGCGCCCGACGCGCTTGGCGACGGGCAGCGCGTCGCCGACGAGACGGCCGCCGCGATCCGGGACGCCGATCCGGCTTGCTGCTGGCAGCGCGGCGTGGTCGTCGGGCCGCGGGACGCGCCGCTCTGCGACGTGTTCAGGCCGGGGGTCGTGCTGCGGGCGCCGTTCGTCAGCGGCCCGCCGCCACCGTTCCCCGAGTTCGAGCCGTTACCGCCGGTGACCGTGCCGCCGGATTGCTGGCTGCCGGTCAGGTTGTTGCCCACCTGCACGATCGCCTGGCGGAGTGGCGTCACCGAGACCGCGACGGCCGCGATGAAGGCGATGCCGGCCAGCACGGCCACGGGCCGCAGCCAGTTACCGTCGGCCGGCCGCAGCCAGTGGCCGCGGGCCGCCCGCTTGCCCGCGGGCCGGGACAGCGCCCGGGGCCAGGACAGGGCGCTGGGCCGGGGCAGCGAGCCGGGCCAGGCCCAGTGCCCGCGCCAGACCCAGTACCGCGCCCGGGTGACGACGCCCATGATGACGCTCAGCAGCCAGGGCTGCGGCGGGCGCTTGTGCGTCCTGGCGCGGATCCGGTGGAGTGCGTCAGCGGCGGGCTCCACCGGGCCGACCGCGGCGGACAATTCCCGCCGCAGCGCAGCCTCGAGGTCTCGATCGGGCATGCTCATGGAGCCACCAGCCCGCAGATCGAGCACCTGCCCGCGCGCCGAGTCATGACGTCTCCAGCTCCAGGATCGACTTGAGCGCCACCATGGCACGCGCGGTATGGCTCTTGACGGCGCCCCTGCTGATCCCCATCGTCGCGGCGATGTCAGCCTCGGAGAGGTCGGCGTAGTACCTGAGCACGACCGCTTCCCGCTGCCTGTCCGGCAGGGTGCGCAGCGCGGCGATGACCGCCGAGCGCTCGATAAGCGCGAGCGCCCCCTGCTCCGCGCTCGGCTCGTCGGGGGCCGCCTTGGGCGCGTTCTTGTCAACCACGGTGCGGTGCCGGAGCACCGACCGCGACCTGTTGACGACCGCCTGGCGCAGGTAGGAGAGCGCCTTCTCCTTCTCGCGGAGCCGCCGCCAGGCGGTATGCATGGCCTCGAAGGCGTCCTGCACCACTTCCTCGGCGGTGGGCACGTCGTGCACGAGCAGCACGGCAAGCCGCACGAGCGACTTGTATTCGCCGTGGTAGATCTCGGTCACGACGCGGTCGGCATCCCACGCGGAGGCCGCCGGCCGTACGTCGGGGACGAGCGCACTCGCCGCCAGCGTTTCGGTCACGTTCGTTGGACGCGCGACCCTATCCGAAGGTTCACCGTCGCCACCGAGGTTTGTGCCGTCGCTGTCAGCGGCCGTTGTCTCGGGGAGTGTCTTGGGGACGCGATCGCGGGCCGCGCCGTCTAGCGCGGCTCCGGCGCCCGCGGATTTGCCATCCACGACGGTGTTCGCGGGCTCACCGCCCACGCTCGTGCCGCTTCTTCGCTACAGCGCGTGACGCAATGCCGCGTGACGCGTCGATCCTGCATTGCCCAACCCACATTCGGTAACTCCACCCCAGAAACCGCCGGAGGATTGCGGAAAGACAAGAATATCCAGCAGGCTTCGCCTAGCGGTGGCAGTTGCCGGAATCAACCCGATAACGCGAGAACAGCGACATGCCTACCGGACGGTAATTCGTGACATCTGTGTATATGTAACCGCAGGACAGGCGACTGCCCTCCGCTGCCCCTCCGCAGGGCAGCGCGATGCGAGGCCGGGACGATATACCGTCGCCGGGCCACTATGAGGGCCACTATGATCGGAGTGTGCCAGAGTGCTTGTTCTGTGGGATCGCGGACGGGGAAGTCCCCGCCACGCTGGTGCTTGACGGTAAGCGGGTCATCGCGTTCCGCGACGTCAACCCCCAGGCGCCCACGCACGTCCTGGTGATCCCGCGCGACCACTACCCGACCGTCGCCGCCCTGGCCGGCGCGGGCGACGGCCTGCTCGACGAGCTGGTCGCCCACGCGCACGAGGTCGCCGCCGCCGAGGGCATCGCCGACAGCGGCTACCGGCTCGTGTTCAACACCGGCCGGGAATCCGGGCAGACGGTCGGGCACGTGCACGCGCACGTACTCGGCGGCAGGCCGATGACATGGCCGCCGGGCTGACCGCGGCGCCCGCCGCCCCTTCGAAAGCAGTGAATTGACCGATACTCGCAGCGACCTTCCTGGTTCCCAGATACGGATCGTCATTCCAGATGACCATTCAATGGTCGCCTTGCTCGGCACCGGGGATGAGTTGCTGCACGTCATCGAGCGGGAGTTCGCCGCAGATATCCACGTGCGCGGCAACGAGATCACCGTGTCGGGCCCGCCGGCGGAAACGGCGCTCGTGCAGAAGCTGTTCGACGAGCTACTCGAGTCCCAGCGCCGGGGGGCCGACCTCTCGCCCGACGCGGTAGAGCGCGTCGTCGCCATGCTCAGGGCAGAGAACCCCGTGCGCCCGGCGGACGTGCTGACGCAGGGCATCCTGTCGGCGCGGGGCCGGACGATCCGGCCGAAGACCCTGAACCAGAAGCACTACGTGGACGCGATCGACAAGCACACGATCGTGTTCTCGATCGGCCCCGCAGGAACGGGGAAGACCTACCTCGCGATGGCCAAGGCGGTGAAGGCGCTGCAGGCCAAGGAGGTCAACCGGATCATCCTGACCAGGCCTGCCGTGGAGGCGGGTGAGCGGCTCGGCTTCCTGCCCGGCACGCTGTACGAGAAGATCGATCCGTACCTGCGCCCGCTCTACGACGCCCTGCACGACATGGTGGACCCGGACTCGATCCCCAAGCTGATGGCGGCCGGAACGATCGAGATCGCCCCGCTGGCGTACATGCGCGGAAGGACGCTCAACGATTCCTTCATCATCCTGGACGAGGCGCAGAACACTTCGGGCGAGCAGATGAAGATGTTCCTCACCCGGCTCGGCTTCGGCTCGAAGATCGTCGTCACGGGCGACATCACCCAGGTCGACCTGCCCCCGGGGCAGGTGAGCGGGCTGCGCGTGGTCCGGGATATCCTCGACGGCATCCCCGACATCCACTTCTCCATGCTGACCAGCCAGGACGTCGTCCGGCACAAGCTGGTCGGGAAGATAGTGGACGCCTACGATCGCTATGACGCCAAGGCCGAGGCGCGGACCAGGGGTCAGGCGGGCAGCCGGCCGCCGCGCCACCACGGCAACCGCTGAACCGCGCGCCGGAAGCACTGAAACGGGGATGTCAGGTGACAATCGAAATCGCCAACGAGTCGGGGGTGACGGTCGACGAGGTGGCGCTCGCCGCGGTGGCGCGCTTCGCACTTGACCAGTTGCGCATTCACCCGCTGGCCGAACTGTCCGTGCTGCTCGTCGACGAGGCCACCATGACCGACCTGCACGTGAAGTGGATGGACGAGCCTGGCCCGACGGACGTGCTGTCGTTCCCCATGGACGAGCTGCGCCCGCCGTCGATGGGCGGCGCGCACGGCACGCGGGCCGCCGGAGAAGAAGCCGGACCCGAGCCCGGCCTGCTCGGCGACGTGGTGCTCTGCCCGCAGGTCGCCGCCGTCCAGGCGAAGCAGGCGGGCCACTCGGTCCAGCAGGAACTCGAGCTGCTCTGCGTGCACGGCATCCTGCACCTGCTCGGTTACGACCACGCCGATCCGGAGGAAGAGGCCGAGATGTTCGGGCTGCAGGCGGAGTTGCTGCGAGCCTGGCGCGCGGCAGTGGCGGAAGGCCGGGAAGGACCCGGCTGATGTCACCCGCGGCGTGGCTCCTGGTCGCGGCGATCGCGCTGATCCTCGTCGCGGGCTGGTGCGCGGGCGCGCACGCCGCCATGGCCAGGGCCGCCCCGGAACAACTCGCACGCTATGGCAGCCTGCTGAGCCTGGTCCGGGTGTGCGCCGAGGTCTCCGCCGCGGTCCTGATGACGCTGGCGTTCGCGCACTGGCTCGGCGGCGGCTGGCAGGTGTTCCTGCCCGCGGCGGGGGCGCTGCTTGTCGCGCGGTACGTGCTGATCGGGGTCGGGCCGCGGGCCATGGGCAAGCGGCGCGCCGAGCGGGTCGCGAACACCGCCGCCAGCCTGCTCCGCCCGCTGTACCGGGTGCTCGGGCCGCTGCCGAGGCTGCTCGACAAGGTAAGCGGAGCGCTTCCTCTCGGCAGTCACGGCGCCGAGCCCGAGTTCAACGGGCGGCCGGAAGTACGCAGCCTCGTCGACTACATCGAGGGCCAGACCGAGATCGAGCCGACCGAGCGCGAGATGGTCCGTTCGGTCTTCGAACTCGGCGACACGATCGTCCGCGAGGTGATGGTGCCGCGCACCGACATGGTGTTCATCGAGCGCGACAAGACCCTGGACCAGGCGCTCTCGCTCGCGCTGCGCAGCGGTTTCTCCCGCGTTCCCGTCGTCGGCACCAGCACCGACGACGTCGTCGGCATCGCCTACCTGAAGGACATCGTCGCCTGGGAGCGCGAGCACCCGGAGGGCGGGGACGGCGGGGAGAGCGAGCTGATCGAGAAGGTCATGCGGCCGGCGACCTACGTGCCGGACAGCAAGCCGGTCGACGAGCTGCTGCGGCAGATGCAGACCCAGCGGATCCACGTGGCGATCGTTATCGACGAGTACGGCGGCACGGCGGGCCTGGTCACGATTGAGGACATCCTCGAGGAGATCGTCGGGGAGATCGCCGACGAGTACGACACCGAGCGGGCGCCGGTGGAGTGGCTGGCGCCCGGCACCGCGCGGGTCATCGCCCGGCTGCCGGTCGCCGAGCTCGAGGAGCTGTTCGGGGTCACGGTCGACGCCGAGGACGTGGAAACCGTCGGCGGCCTGCTCGCCCACGAGCTCGGCCGGGTGCCGATCGCGGGCGCGGAGGCCACCGTGGCGGGCCTCCGGCTGACCGCGGAGAACCTGGCGGGCCGGCGCAACAAGCTGGGCACCGTGCTTGTCGAGCGTGTCGCTGCCGATTCGCATTTATCCGAACGAGCCCGTTCCCCCGCCCCGCGCTGAACCGCTGATCCCCTCACTACACTCAGGGGAGTGAGCGACGCGGTTCTTGGCCCGGAGGATCAGAAGATCATCACGCTGGCGCGGTCGACCCGGGCCCGGGCGGGTTCGCCCGAGGGCGCGGCGGTCCGCGACGAGACGGGGCGGACGTACACGGCGGCGTCGGTCGCGCTGCCATCGCTGCGGCTGTCGGCGCTCCGCCTCGCGGTGGCGATGGCCGCCTCGAGCGGCGCGGCGAACCTGGAGGCCGCGGCCCTGGTCAGCGACGCGGACCCGGACCCCGCCGACCTGGACGCGGTCCGCGACCTGGGCCCGGACGCCCCCGTCTTCCACGCCGCCCCGGACGGCACCCTCCGCGCCGTGCTCCCCTGAGCTCGGGGCGGCCCATCGACCACACACCCAAGTGGTGGCCGGGATGCGTGACAATCGGAGGATGAGCCCGCCGCACGTGACGACGACAGCGACCGGACGCGCGCCGGCCGGCAGCGCGTTCCGCGCCGGGTTCGCGTGCCTGGCCGGCCGGCCGAACGTCGGCAAGTCGACCCTGACGAACGCCCTGGTCGGCGCGAAGGTGGCGATCACCAGCGACCGGCCGCAGACGACGCGGCGGGTGATCCGCGGGATCGTGCACCGGCCGGACGCGCAGCTGGTCCTGGTGGACACGCCGGGCCTGCACCGGCCGCGCACCCTGCTCGGCGAGCGGCTGGACAGCCTGGTGCGCTCGACGCTCACCGAGGTGGACGTGATCGGGTTCTGCGTCCCCGCGGCGGACCCGGTGGGCCCTGGTGACAAGTACCTGGCCCGGGAGCTGGCCGCCGTCAAGAGCACCCCGGTCGTGGCGATCGTGACCAAGACCGACCAGGCGGCCCCGGAGCAGGTCGCGCGCCAGTTGCTCGCGGTCAGCGAGCTGGGCGACTGGGCGGACGTGGTGCCGGTGTCCGCGGTGACCGGCTACCAGCTCGACGTGCTGGCCGACGTGCTCGTCTCGCACCTGCCTGAGGGGCCGCCGCTGTATCCGGACGGCGAGCTGACCGACGAGCCGGAGCAGATCATGGTGGCCGAGCTGATCCGCGAGGCGGCGCTCGAGGGCGTCAGGGACGAGCTGCCGCACTCGATCGCCGTCGTGGTCGAGGAGATGGGGCCGCGGCCCGGGCAGCCGGATCTCACCGACGTGCACGCCGAGCTCTACGTGGAGCGGCCCAGCCAGAAGGCCATCGTCATCGGGACGAAGGGCGCCCGGCTGAAGGAGGTCGGCACCCGCGCCCGCCAGCAGATCGAGGCGCTCCTCGGCACCAGGATCTACCTGGACCTGCGCGTCAAGATCGCCAAGGACTGGCAGCGCAACCCGAAGCAGCTACGGCGCCTGGGGTTCTACGACTGACGCGACGGGCAGCTCGACCGTCCGGTACGGGCGGCCAGAGATCTCGTAGCCGAGTTCCTCGTTGACCGCGATCATGTGCCGGTTGGACGCCGCGTTCCAGGTCACGATCCGCTCCACCTGTGGCTCCGCCCCGGCCAGCCAGTCCATCATCGCGGCCTTGGTGAGCAGGCCGAGCCGGTGCCCGCGGTGCGGCCTGGTCACCGCCGTGATCAGCTGATGCCCCCAGTCGGGCACGCCAGGGTCGACCGACACGGTGGTCAGCGCCGCCATCTCGCCGGTGGCGTCCTGCACCGCCGCGAGCGAGTACCTGCGGGACGGGGACCGTGCTACCCGGGCGTTCATCCGGTCCCGGACCCGCTCCGCATCCCAGGACTGCGGCGCGATGCCCGCGTCACGTGGCGCGTCGTTCATCGCGTTCTGCAGCGCCGCCACCTGCTCCAGCCGGTCGTCGGGCACGACACCTTGCCAGCGCACGAGCGAGTAACCGCCCGCCGCCTTCGCGGCGGTCTCCCGCAGCCGGGAGATCGAGCCCGCCGGGATCTTCGCCAGCTCGATGACGCGTCGCACTTCCGCCTGTCCCAGGGTGGCCCCGGCCCGCTGGGCGAACGCCTCGCCCGCGGACCCCTCCTGCACGCCGCCGTCCAGGATCGCCCGGCCGCGGGCCGCCGCCCGGCCCGCGGCGTGCCGCAGCAGCGCGGCGCCGAGCCCGCCGCGCCGCCGCGCCGGGTGCACCTGGACGTCAAGCCCCGCCCGGTTCTGGTTCTCCAGGTCGGGAAACTCCGCCCGGTACCAGGCGGCGACCCTGCCGTCCGCCTCGCCAGTCGCGATCCAGGTCTCGGCGGGAGCGCCGGACCAGCCCGTCGACAGCCGCGACAGGAAGAGCGCCAGCGACACCGGCGGCTCGGCCGGGTCGTCCGCTCGCATCGCGGCGTCGTGTACCTCGAGGCAGGCGCGGACCGTCTCGGTGTCCGCCAGGTCCAAAGGCAGGATGCGCATGGGCTAGTGAACCTCGCTAACGGGGATCTCGTAGAACCGGTAGCCGGGCTCCGCCACCTCGTAGCCCAGCGTCTCGTTGACCGCGATCATGTGCTCGTTGGCGGCCGCGTTCCCTGTCGCGATCCGCTCCAGCTTGGGTTCCGCCCGCGCGAGCCACTCGAGCATCGCGGTTTTGACAAGCAGCCCGAGCCGGTGCCCGCGGTGCGGCCCGGTGACCGCGGTGAGCTGCTGGTACGCCCACTCGGGGTGCTCGGGGTCGATGACGATTTCCGTGATCGCCGCCATCTCGGCGCTATCGCCGGCGAGCGCGGCGACCGAGTAGCCGCGCAGGTAGCCGGCCCGCAGCGCGGCGCCGGCCCGGTCCCTGATCCGGTCCGCGTCCCAGATCTCGTCGTCGTGCCCTTCGCCGCGGGGCGCGTCGTTGAACGCGTTGAACACCTGCGCGACCTGGCCGAGGTGCTCGTCGGGGACCGGCCCGGTCCAGGTCACCAGCGTGTACCCGGCCGCGGCCCGCGCGGCGCTCGCGCGCAGTTCCGCGATCCGTCCGGGCGGGATCTTGTGCAGGTCCTGGACGCGCCGGACCTCCGCCAGCGATAGCGTCGCGCCGGCCCGCCGGGCGAACTCCTCACCCGCCGAATCCGAGAGCGCGACGCCGTCGAGGACCGAGCGCCCGTTCGCCGCGGCCCGGGACGCCGCGTGCCGCAGCAGCTCACGGCCGATGCCGCGGCGGCGCGCCGCGGGGTGCACGACAGGGCCGGCCCACGCGCGGTCCCGGTCTTCCAGGTCGGGGAGCCCGACCCGGCAAAAACCGGCGACTCCCTCCGCGCCGGAGGCGACCCACACCTCGCCGGGGGTCCGCTCGAACCCCTGCTCCAGCGTGAAGAGGAACGTCCCTGCGGACTTCGGCGGCTCGATCGGCTCATCGGCCGAGTGCGCCGCCAGGAACACCTCGTAGCACGCCGATGCCGTGTCCCGGTCGGCCGGGTCCCACCGTTCGATGCGCATTACGTCAGCCAACCGCACCCGCCCGGTGAACGCGAACGATTTTTCCGGCATCCGGTCGCCGCTGCCTGCCAGGCACGACATAATCGGGGTCGCGCCCGGGACTGAAGGGATGACCATGCTGATCCTCTGCGGCCTGCGCATTGTCTACCGGACGATCGCGCGCGGCGTGTTCTTCTGCCGCCAGTGCGGCGGAGACAGGAACTACCGGCACCGGGCGGGCCGCCGGTTCATCACGCTCTTCTTCATCCCCGTCATCCCGCTGCACAAGACCGGCGAGCACGTGCGGTGCGTGACCTGCAAGACCCGGTACGTCACCGACGTGGTCAAGCTGCCCACGGCCGCCCAGATGCAGGCCGCGCTGCCGGCCGGGGCACGTGCCCTCGTGTGCGCGATGCTCAGGGCCGGCGATCCGGCGGACGCCGCCGCCCGCCGCCGCGGGATCGAGATGGCGGCCGGCGCGGGCGCGCAGGGTTACGGTGACGCCGCCCTCGACGCTGACCTGGCGCAGCCGCCCGCCGCCGGGCGGCCCGCGATCGTCGCGCTCGGCCGCCAGCTCAAGCCCGAAGCCCGCGAGTGGCACCTGGCCGAACTCGTCCGGATCGCCATGGCGGACGGCCCGCTGACCGGCGCGGAGCGCGCGGCCGCTGAGGCCGTCGCCACGGACCTGGGCATGACCAGGGCGCAGGCGGTCGGGGTCATCACGATGACCGAGCAGGCGGCGAACCAGGGCTGACCACGCCGAGCTTTACCCCGCCTCCGCGGCCGTTAGCTGGTGGGCCGGAAGCTGGTAGAACTGCCAGGCTGGTTCGAAAAGCTCGTAGCCGAGCGTCTCGTTCACCGAGATCATGTGGGAGTTGGAGTCGGCGTTGCCGGTGATGATCCGCTCCAGCGCGGGCTCCGCCTCGGCGAGCCAGCCGAGCATCGCGGTCTTGGTCAGCAGCCCCAGCCGGTGCCCGCGGTGCGGCCTGGTCACCGCGGTGAGCCCCTGCTGTGCCCACCACGGGACCTCCGGGTCGATGTACACCTGGGTCAGCGCCGCGACGTCGCCGGTCTCCTCGTGCAGCGCCGCCAGCGAGTACCTGCGCAGCGTGCTCAGCCGCACCACGCCGTCGTGGCGCTCGCGCACCCGGCCGGCGTCCCAGAGGTCGTCCTCCCAGCCCTCGTCGCTCGGCGCGTCGTTCATCGCGTTGAGCGCGCCGGCGATCTTGTCGACGTACTCGTCCGGGGTGGCGCCCAGCCACCGCGCGAGCGTGTACCCGGCGGCCTTGCCGGCGGCGTCGGCGCGCAGCCGCTCGAACGTCCCCGGTGACACCACGGTCAGGTCGAGCACGCGCCGCGCCTCCACCAGCCCCGCCGCCGCGCCGACCTGGCGCGCGAACGCCTCTCCGGCCGTGCCCTGCAACGCGACGCTGCCGAGGACGGACCGCCCGCTGGCCGCCGCCCGCCCCGCGGCGTGCCGCAGCAGCTCGCCGCCGACGCCGCGGCGCCGGAACGCGGGGTGCACCAGCGGGATCACCATCGCCCGGTCGAGGTTCTCCAGGTCGGGCAGCTCGATCACGTACCAGCCGAGCACCCGGCCGTCCGCGTCGTCCACCGCCGTCCACGCCTCGCCGGGGTTGGACCCCCAGCCGGTCGTCAGCCAGGAGCGGAGCACCGGCAGCGACTCCGGCGGCACCTGCGGGTCGTCGGCTTCTTGGGCCGCGACGCGTACTTCATGGCAACCGCGTGCGGCGTCCTCGTCCGCGGGATCCAGGGGCACGATGCGCATCCTTCTAGCCAACCGCAGACGCTCGCCGGGCGGCAACGGTTTTCCCGCCCCGGAGCCGGGTGCGGGGCGGGGGGAACCACGGTCCCGTTCGGACTGATATGCTCTTGACCATCATGCTGCGCGAGCTGCTCCTCCTTAGCGGCCGCGGCGGGGGCCTGTAGGGGCTGGCTCCCTCGTCGCGGGTTTCAGGCATGTCCGCTGGCCGCCATCAACGCCACAAGCAGACAAACCGCGAAGGAAGCAGCAACGATGCAGCACAATCCCTCTTACCGGCCGGTCGCGCCTGTCCACCAGCAGCCGAGCGGCATGCCGTGCCACCGTTACACCCCGTTCAAACGGGTCGACCTCCCCGACCGCACCTGGCCGAACAAGACGATCACGCGCGCGCCGCGCTGGCTGTCCACCGACCTGCGGGACGGCAACCAGGCGCTGATCGACCCGATGTCGCCGGCCCGCAAGCGGGCCATGTTCGACCTGCTCGTCAAGATGGGCTACAAGGAGATCGAGGTCGGCTTCCCGTCCGCCAGCCAGACCGACTTCGACTTCGTGCGCGAGCTCATCGAGGCCGGCCGCATCCCGGCCGACGTGCGCATCTCGGTGCTCACCCAGGCGCGTGAGGACCTGATCGAGCGCACCGTGCAGAGCCTCGAAGGCGCCCAGCGGGCGACCGTGCACCTGTACAACGCGACCGCGCCGACGTTCCGGAAGGTGGTGTTCCGCATCGACCGCGAAGAGTGCAAGGCGCTCGCGGTCGAGGGCACCCGCCACGTCATGGAGTACGCCGACAAGATCCTCGGCGACGGCACCGATTTCGGGTACGAGTACTCGCCCGAGATCTTCATGGACACCGAGCTGGACTTCGCGCTCGAGACCTGCGAGGCGGTCATGGACGTCTGGCAGCCAGGTCCCGGCCGCGAGATCATCCTCAACCTGCCGTGCACCGTCGAGCGGTCCACGCCGAATGTCTACGCGGACCAGATCGAGTGGATGAGCCGCAACCTGTCCCGCCGCGAGCACGTGTGCCTGTCGGTGCACACTCACAACGACCGCGGCACCGCCGTCGCGGACGCCGAGCTCGCCGTGCTGGCCGGCGCGGACCGGGTGGAGGGCTGCCTGTTCGGCAACGGCGAGCGCACCGGCAACGTATGCCTGGTCACGCTCGGCCTGAACCTGTTCAGCCAGGGCATCGACCCGATGATCGACTTCTCGGACATCGACGAGATCCGGCGCACGACCGAGTACGTCAACCAGCTCCCCGTCCACCCGCGGCACCCGTACGCGGGCGAGCTCGTCTACACCGCGTTCTCCGGCTCGCACCAGGACGCGATCAAGAAGGGCTTCGAGGCGTTCGAGGCCGAGGCCGCGGCGGCGGGCGTCCCGCAGGCCGAGTACCCGTGGGACCTGCCGTACCTGCCGATCGACCCGCACGACGTGGGCCGCTCCTACGAGGCCGTGATCCGGGTCAACTCGCAGTCCGGCAAGGGCGGCGTGGCCTACGTGATGAAGACCGGCCACTCGCTCGACCTGCCGCGGCGCCTGCAGATCGAGTTCTCCAGGGTCATCCAGGCCCGCACCGACGCCGAAGGCGGCGAGGTCACGCCGAGCGAGATCTGGCACACGTTCACCGCCGAGTACCTGGCGTCCGGGGAAATCGAGCTGCTCGACCACCAGTCGTCGTCGGTCGCCGAGGGCAAGCACGTGCTGGCGGCCGAGGTCTTGGTCACCGGCGTGGCGCAGGAGGTCGAGGGCACCGGCAACGGCCCGATCTCCGCGTTCTGCGCCGCGCTAGCCTCGGTCGGCATCGACGTCCGCGTGCTCGACTACGCCGAGCACGCCCTCACCGAGGGCACCGACGCCCAGGCGGCCGCCTACGTGGAGGTCGAGACCGGCGGCCAGGTGCTGTGGGGCGTCGGCATCGACACCAACACCGCGACGGCCTCGATGCGCGCGATCGTCTCCGCCGTCAACCGCTCCCGCCGCGCCGCCGCCTAGTTTTATCCCGAACGGACGCGTGGTGCCTCCCCAGGCGCCACGCGTCCGTCGGTGGCGTGCGGGAGAATGGGGGAGTGCAGGGGTACCGGGACGACGGGGTCGTGCTGCGGACGCAGAAGCTGGGCGAGGCGGACCGCATCATCACCCTGCTCACCCGGCAGAACGGGCGGGTGCGCGCCGTCGCCAAGGGCGTGCGGCGGACCAAGTCGCGGTTCGGCGCCCGGCTCGAGCCGTTCACCCACGTCGACGTGCTGATCTATCCCGGCAGGTCGCTCGACGTGATCACGCAGGCCGAGGTCATCAGGCCGTACGGGGCGCCGCTGGCCGGCGACTATCCCAGGTACACCGCGGGCACCGCGATGCTCGAGACCGCCGAGCGGTTCACGCCGGAGGAGAAAGAGCCCGCGCTGCGCCAGTTCCTGCTGCTGATCGGCGGGCTGCGCACGCTCGGGGACACCGGCGCGGACGCGCGCGAGCCGCGGCTCGTGCTGGACGCGTTCCTGCTGCGCTCGCTCGCCGTCGCGGGATACGCGCCCGCGCTCGAAGAATGTGCCCGGTGCGGCGCCGCCGCGCCGGCGACCCGGCTGACGGCGTTCGCGGTGGCGGCGGGCGGCATGGTGTGCGAAAATTGCCGGCCGCCCGGCGCCGCGTCGCCGGCCCCGCAGACCGTCGCGCTCATGCTCGCGCTGCTGCGCGGCGACTGGGAGGTCGCGGCGCGGAGCGAGCGCAGGCACCGGGTAGAGTGCAGTGGCCTGGTGGCCGCTTACCTGCAGTGGCACCTGGAGCACTCGATCAGGTCGTTGCGTCATGTGGAGCGCGCTTGAGCAGAACTCCCCGGGAAACCCGCCCGGTGAAGCCGCCGTACCCGCACCCGAGCGGTGCCCGCCCGCCGGAGATCCCGGCTGAGTTCGTGCCCCGCCACGTCGCCCTCGTGATGGACGGCGACGGCCGGTGGGCCAAGCAGCGCGGGCTGCCCCGCACCGAGGGGCACAAGGAGGGCGAGTCCTCGCTGCTCGACGTGATCATGGGCGCCATCGAACTCGGCATCCCCTATCTGTCCGCGTACGCGTTCTCGACGGAGAACTGGCGCCGCCACCCCGACGAGGTGCGGTTCCTCATGGGCTTCAACCGGGACGTGATCCACCGCCGCCGTGACCTGCTGAACGAGATGGGCGTGCGCATCCGGTGGGCCGGCCGCCGGCCGCGGCTATGGCGCAGCGTGATCAGGGAGCTGGAGTACGCCGAGCAGCTGAGCGCGGGCAATACGGTGCTGACCCTCCAGTTCTGCGTCAATTACGGCGGGCGCGCGGAAATCGTCGACGCCGCCGCCGCGATCGCCGCCGAAGTAGCGGCCGGAAAAATCCGCCCCGACAAGATCGACGAACGCCTTTTCGCGCGCTACCTGGACGAGCCGGATATTCCGGAAGTGGATTTGTTCGTGCGGTCGAGCGGGGAACAGCGGCTGTCGAATTTCCTGCTCTGGCAGTCCGCCTACGCGGAACTTGTGTTCCTTGACACGCTGTGGCCCGACTTCGACCGCCGCCATCTGTGGCAGGCGTGCGAGATTTACGCCGCAAGAGACCGCCGGTTTGGCGGAGCGGTGCCCAATGCCGTCAGCGAGCCGAGCGGCCTGAACGCCCCGGGAGACCCCGCTCACCAAAGCTGATCGGATTTCGGTTCGCGTCACGGAGCGTCGCCCCATAAGCTCAGGTGACATGGCCCTACGCAGTGACCGCCTCGACGCCATTGTCAACCTGAGCAAGCGGCGCGGTTTCGTCTACCCTTCCAGCGAGATCTACGGCGGCCTCCGCGCGGCCTGGGACTACGGTCCGCTCGGGGTGGAGCTCAAGAACAACATCAAGCGCCAGTGGTGGCGGTCGATGGTGCAGGAGCGCGAGGAGATCGTCGGCCTGGACTCGAGCCTGATCCTCGCCCGCGAGGTGTGGGAGGCCAGCGGGCACGTCACGAACTTCACCGACCCGCTCACCGAGTGCCAGTCCTGCCACAAGCGGTACCGCGCCGACCACCTGATCGAGCAGTACGAGGAGAAGCACGGCCACCCGCCGGAGCACGGTCTCGCCGACATCGCCTGCCCGAACTGCGGCACCCGCGGCGCGTGGGACGAGCCGCGCCAGTTCAACACGATGCTGCGCACGTACCTGGGCCCGGTCGAGGACACCTCGGGCCTCGCCTACCTGCGGCCGGAGACCGCACAGGGCATCTTCATCAACTACAAGAACGTGCTCACAACCTCACGGCGCAAGATCCCGTTCGGCATCGGCCAGGTCGGCAAGTCGTTCCGCAACGAGATCACCCCGGGCAACTTCATCTTCCGCACCCGGGAGTTCGAGCAGATGGAGATGGAGTTCTTCGTCCGCCCCGGCAGCGACGAGGAGTGGCACGACTACTGGATCCAGACCCGGCTCGCCTGGTACACCGAACTCGGCGTCAAGAAGGAGAACCTGCGCCTCTACGACCACCCGAAGGACAAGCTGAGCCACTACTCGAAGCGGACCGTTGACATCGAGTACCGCTTCGACTTCGTCGGCTCGGAATGGGGCGAGCTCGAGGGCATCGCCAACAGGACCGACTTCGACCTGACCACCCACCAGGAGAGGTCCAAGGTCGACATGACCTACCTGGACCAGGAGACCGGCGAGCGGTTCATCCCGTACGTCATCGAGCCCGCGGCCGGCGTGGACCGCGGCGCGCTGGTCTTCCTCCTCGACGCCTACGCCGAAGACGAGGCCCCCGACGCCAAGGGCAAGCTGGAGAAGCGCACCGTGCTTCGCCTCGACCCGCGGCTCGCCCCGGTCAAGGTCGCGGTGCTGCCGCTGTCCCGCAACGCCGACCTGTCGCCGAAGGCGCGCGACGTCGCCGCCATGCTCCGCAAGCGGTGGAACACCGAGTTCGACGACGCCAGCGCGATCGGCCGCCGGTACCGCCGCCAGGACGAGATCGGCACCCCGTTCTGCGTCACGGTCGACTTCGACTCCCTCGAGGACCAGGCGGTCACCGTCCGTGAGCGCGACTCGATGACCCAGGACCGGATCGGCATCGACGCCCTCCCGGACTATCTCGGCCAGCGGCTGCCCGTCTGGTAGGTGCGCGCCAGCGCTACGTCAGCGCTGACATGACCGCGTCGAGTGCCGAGGAAGATTCTTCCGAACGTATGCGGCTGACTCCGGGGCCCACCGCTGCTTTCGTCTCGCCGGCCCGCGCTGCCCGGTCGTAGATCTCGGCGGCGGCCTCGTGGAATCCGGCCGGCAGCCCGGCGGCGCCCATCGACGCGGCGATCTCCTGCATCTCGGCGACCCACCGCCAGCCCTTGGCCGCCGCGGCCGCGGCGGACCCCTCGGACCGCGCCGCCAGCCCCGGCTGGGACATGCCCCACTCGGCGAGCAGCGTCGCTTCCACGCCCTCGGCGCGCGCCAGCGCGCGGCACGCTAGCAGCAGCGCCCCGGAGCCCTTGGTCCACGCCGCGTAGGCCATCTTCACCGCCGACGCGGCGTACGGCGGTCCTTCGGCGATCCGCGCGTCGAGCGCCGACCGCGCGAAGAGCGCGCGCACCTCGGCGGCCCCTTCGCCGGACAGGTACAGCCGGGTGCGGCCGGACCCGTCCGGCGGCAGCCCGATGATCCCGCCGTCCACGTACGCGGCCCCGCCCGCGGTCACGACCGACGCCACCTGCCCGGCGGTGGCCACCGAGACGGCGTTCGCGTCCACGTAGACCCCGCCATACCCGGCGTCCGCCACCTGCCGTGCCACGTCGAGTGCCGCGTGCGGCGGGCAGATGGACAAGATCACCGAACTCTTGGACACCAGCGCGCCGAACTCCACGCCGGTCAGCTCGGCGGCGAGCGCGCGCCCGGTAGACGCCCGGCTGCGCCCGGACGGATCCCATAGCACGGTGTGCCCGGCGGAGACCAGGCAGCCGCCGACGGCGGCCCCCATCTCACCGGGATGCAGCAACCCGACAGTAGCCATGAACCACTGTTTACCACGCGATGTGTGCCGGATCCCCCAAGTCCCCCAGCGGCTCAAGACGCGCCGGCCCTGCCTTCGGGATTGCCGAAGTCAGGACCTTGGTCCGTTCCACCGGTCTATACCACCGGCCTACACCGGATACCGGGGGCCAACCGTTTCGGTCACGTCACGAGAGCGGACTGGAGCGGAGTAGAGTCCGAAGAAAACGGAGTCTGCCTGCGCGAGGAGCGTTCAGTGCCGAAGTATGTCTATGACCTCACAGAAGGAAACAAGGATCTCAAGGACCTACTCGGGGGCAAGGGCGCCAACCTCGCCGAGATGACGAATCTCGGCCTGCCCGTGCCGCCGGGCTTCACGATCACCACCGAGGCGTGCCGGTATTACCTCGCCCACGGCGCGACGCCCGACGGTCTCGACGGCGAGGTCGCCAGCCACCTCGGTGATCTCGAAGACAAGATGGGCAGGAAGCTCGGCGACCCCGCCGACCCGCTTTTGGTCAGCGTGCGGTCCGGGGCCAAGTTCTCCATGCCCGGCATGATGGACACCGTGCTCAACATCGGGCTGTCCGACGAGTCCGTGCACGGCCTGGCCAAGCAGTCGGGCAACGAGCGGTTCGCCTGGGACGCTTACCGGCGGCTGATCCAGATGTTCGGCAAGACCGTGCTCGGCGTCGACGGCGAGCACTTCGAGCACGCGCTCGACGCCGCGAAGCGGGCCAAGGGCGCGGCCACCGACACCGACCTGGACGCCGAGGACTTGAAGGCTCTGACGGCCACCTACAAGGAGATCGTCAGGGAGCACGCCAAGCGCGACTTCCCGCAGGACCCGCGCGAGCAGGTGGACCTGGCGATCAACGCGGTGTTCGACTCGTGGAACACCGACCGCGCCGTCCTCTACCGGCGCCAGGAGCGCATCCCCGCGGACCTCGGCACGGCCGTGAACGTGGTGGCGATGGTGTTCGGCAACCTGGGCGACGACTCGGGCACCGGCGTGGCCTTCACCCGCGACCCGGCCACCGGCGCGCAGGGCGTCTACGGCGACTACCTGCAGAACGCGCAGGGCGAGGACGTGGTCGCCGGCATCCGCAACACGGTGCCGCTGCAGGACCTGGAGCGGATCGACAAGACCTCCTACGACCAGCTGATGCAGATCATGCAGACGCTGGAGAACCACTACAAGGACCTGTGCGACATCGAGTTCACGATCGAGCGCGGCAAGCTGTGGATGCTGCAGACCCGGGTCGGCAAGCGCACCGCCGCGGCGGCGTTCCGCATCGCGACCCAGCTGGTGGACCAGGGCCTGATCGACCTGGACGAGGCGCTGTCCCGGGTCAGCGGCGACGAGCTCGCGCGCCTGATGTTCCCCAGGTTCTACACAGGCAACCACGCGACGAAGATCACGACCGGCGTGAGCGCGTCGCCTGGCGCGGCCGTCGGCAAGGCGGTCTTCGACTCGTCCCGGGCCGTGGCCCTCGCCGAGAAGGGCGAGAAGGTCATCCTGATCCGCCGCGAGACCAACCCGGACGACCTGCACGGCATGATCGCCGCGCAGGGCATCCTCACCAGCCGGGGCGGCAAGACCAGCCACGCGGCCGTGGTGGCCCGCGGCATGGGCAAGACCTGCGTCTGCGGCGCCGAACAGCTCCGGGTCGACATCGCCGGCCGGAAGTTCACCGCCCCCGGGGGCATCACCGTCGCCGAGGGCGACCTGCTCTCCATCGACGGCACCTCCGGCGATGTCTTCCTCGGCGAGGTCCCGGTGGTCGCGTCCAACGTCGTGCAGTACTTCGAGGGCGAACTCGCCCCCGACGCCGACGAGATCGTGGCCGCCGTGCACACGATCATGACGCACGCGGACGCCGTCCGCCGCCTCGGCGTGCACGCCAACGCCGACAACGGCCCGGACTGCGCCCGGGCCCGCCGGTTCGGCGCGAGCGGTGTCGGCCTGGTCCGCACCGAGCACATGTTCCTCGGCGAGCGACGCCAGCTCGTCGAGCGCCTGATCCTCGCCGAGACGGACGCCCAGCGCCAGGAGGCGCTCGACGCGCTCGAGCCGCTGCAGCGCGGCGACTTCGTGCAGATCCTCGAGGCGATGGACGGCCTGCCGGTGACGATCCGGCTGATCGACCCGCCGCTGCACGAGTTCCTGCCCGACCTGACCGAGCTGTCGGTCAAGGTCGCCCTCGCCGGCGACAAGGCCACCGAGCAGGATAAGAAGCTCCTTGAGGCGGTCCGCCGGCTGCACGAGCAGAACCCGATGCTCGGCCTGCGCGGCGTCCGGCTGGTCCTGGTCATCCCCGGCCTGCTCGACATGCAGGTCCGCGCGATCGCCGGCGCCGCCGCCGACCTCGTGAAGGCCGGCCGCGACCCGAGGCCCGAGGTGATGATCCCGCTGACGGCGACCATCCAGGAGATGGAGATCAGCAGGGAGCGCACCGAGAAGGTGCTCCAGGCGGTGACCGAGGAGACCGGCGTCCGCGTGGAAACCCCGATCGGCACGATGATCGAGGTGCCGCGGGCCGCGCTCACCGCGGGCGAGATCGCCCGGCCCGCCGAGTTCTTCTCCTTCGGGACCAACGACCTGACGCAGATGACCTGGGGCTTCTCCCGGGACGACGTGGAGGGGGCGTTCTTCAGCCCGTACATCAACATGGGTATCTTCGGCGTGTCACCGTTCGAGACGATCGACCTCGACGGCGTCGGCAGGCTGGTGAAGCTCGCGGTGGACGAGGGCCGGGCCACCCGTCCGGACCTGCACGTTGGCGTCTGCGGGGAGCACGGCGGCGACCCCGCGTCGGTCTGGTTCTTCCACGACGCCGGCCTCGACTACGTGTCGTGCTCGCCGTTCCGCGTCCCGATCGCCCGCCTCGAGGCGGGTCGCGCCTCGGTCGCGAGCGCGGGCAGCGACACTAGGTGAGTGGCCTACAGTTCGCATGACACCGAGCGCTGGGCGGCCGAGCCGCCCAAGCGTCCCGGCCGCACGGACTTCCAGCGGGATCGCGCGCGAGTCCTGCACAGCTCCGCGCTGCGCAGGCTCGCCGCGAAGACGCAAGTGGTGGCGGTCGGGTCGAGCGATTTCCCGCGGACCCGGCTGACCCACTCACTGGAGTGCGCGCAGATCGGCCGGGAACTCGGCGCCGCCCTCGGCTGCGACCCCGATCTGGTGGACGCGGCGTGCCTGGCGCACGACCTCGGCCATCCGCCGTTCGGGCACAACGGGGAGGCGGCGCTCGCGTCCCTGGCCGACACCGGGGGCGCGCTGGCCTGCGGCGGTTTCGAAGGCAACGCCCAGTCGCTGCGCCTGCTCACCCGGCTCGAGCCGAAGGTCCCCGGCGCAGGCCTCAACCTCACCCGCGCCACCCTCGACGCGGCCCTCAAGTACCCGGTGGTCGGCTCGGGCACGGGCAAGTACGGCGCCTACGAAGCCGACAGGGCCGTCTTCGACTGGATCCGTCTCGGCGCGCCGCCCGGCCGCGCCTGCCTGGAGGCCCAGGTCATGGACTGGGCTGACGACGTCGCGTATTCGGTCCACGACGTGGAGGACGGCCTGCACGCTGGCCTCGTGACGCTCAAGAACCTCAAGGATTCCTCCGAACGCGCCGTGGTCTCCCGCGTCGCCCGCACCGCCTACTGCCCGGCCGGGTGGGACGTCTCGGCGGCGGAACTCGAGACGGTGTTCGCCGAGTTCATGGAGCTGCCCTGCTGGCGGTTCGGCTTCGACGGCGGCCCGGGGTCACTCGCCGCGGCCAAGAACCTGACCAGCGAGCTGGTGGGCCGTTTCTGCCAGGCCGCCGAGGAGGCTACCCTGGCCGGCGGGCAGCCCGTGCTCAGCCGTTACGCGGCCCGCCTCGTCGTGCCGCGCCGCCAGTTGCTCGAGTGCGCGCTGCTCAAGGGGGTCGCCGCGCACTACGTGATGACCCGGGAGGGAGCGGCGGCGCAGCAGGCGCGGGAACGCGAGCTGATCACCGAGCTCGCGCTGGCCATCGAGCGCGGCGCGCCGTGGACGCTCGACCCGGTGTTCCGCCCGTCCTGGGACACGGCCGCTGGCGACGAGGCCAGGCGGCGTGTTGTCATCGATCAAGTCGCCTCGCTCACCGACACGTCGGCTATGGTCTGGCATGGGCGGGTCGCATAACTTCACTGGAGGCACGAATGACGACGTTCGTGATCGTGGGTGGCGGCCTGGCGGGTGCCAAGGCCGCGGAGACGCTCCGCGCCGAGGGTTTCACCGGCGACATCGTCCTGTTCGGGGACGAGCCGGAGCTGCCCTATGAGCGGCCGCCGTTGTCCAAGGACTACCTGCTCGGCAAGGCGCCGCGAGAGGCCGCTTACGTGCATCCCGCCGGCTGGTACCCCGAGCATGCCATCGACTTGCGCGCCGGCGTCAGCGTGGCCGCGATCGACCGGCCGGCGCACACGGTGATCTTCGAGGGGGGCACGCAGGGCTACGACAAGCTGCTGCTCGCCACCGGCGCCTCACCCCGGCGGATCGACATCCCGGGCGAGGCCCTGGACGGCGTGCGCTACCTGCGCAAGCTGCCGGACTCCGAGGCGCTGCGCGAGGCGTTCACCGGCGGCCGCCGGGTCGTGATCATCGGCTCCGGCTGGATCGGCCTGGAGACGGCCGCCGCCGCCAGCATCGCGGGCTGCCAGGTCACCGTCATCGAGCCGCAGCCCGCCCCGCTGTACTACGCGATCGGCCCCGAGCTCGGCGCCGTCTTCGCCGCCCTGCACGAGGCGCACGGCGTGACGTTCCGCTTCGGTGAGACGGCCGCGGAGCTGCACGGCGACGCGGCGGGCAGGCTGGGGTCCGTGCTGACCTCGTCCGGCGTGGTGCTCCCCGCCGACGTCGCGATCGTCGCCATCGGCGCCGGGCCGAACGATGGCCTGGCGCGCGGCGCCGGCCTCGAGATGTCGAACGGCGTGGTCGCCGACTCCGCGCTGCGCACGTCCGACCCGGACATCTACGCCGCAGGCGACGTTGCGTGCACGTTCCTGCCGCTGCTCGGCCAGCACGTGCGGGTCGAGCACTGGTCGAACGCGCTGCATGGCGGCCCCGCCGCCGCCAGGTCCATGCTCGGCCAGGAGGTCGAGTACAACCGCGTGCCGTACTTCTACACCGACCAGTACGACCTCGGCATGGAGTGCTCGGGCCTGCCCACCCCCGGCAGCTACGACCAGGTGGTCTACCGCGGCGACCGGTCCAGCCTCGAGTTCATCGCATTCTGGCTCAAGAATGGCCGCCTGATCGCCGGCATGAACGTCAACATCTGGGACGTCACCGACGACATCCAGTCCCTAATCCGCTCCAACCGCCCGCTAGACCCGTCCCGCCTCTCGGACCCCGCTATTCCCCTCTCGGAGATCTAACCCCCGCCCCGCAGTCCCACCCCACCCCTCCAGACCATGATCACGTAAATTCCGCAGCCTATAAGTGCATGGAACCTTCGTGATCATGGAAAATGTGGGGGAGCAAGCCGAATTGTCGGTGGGCGGCGACATACTCGGCGGCATGAGTACAGAAATACCCGCGAGTCTGCGTGAGATAGCGCGCTTCCAGGCGGGCGTGGTCACCCGGCGGCAAGCCCTTGCCTCGGGGCTTTCCGTCGGCGCGATCACCTCGAAACTGAAGTTCGGCAGGTGGCGGCAGATTTACCTGGGAGTGTACGCCACGTTTACCGGGCCGGTGAGCTGGGAGGCGCAGTTGTGGGCCGCTGTGCTTTATGCGGGCAAAGGGGCGCAGCTGAGCCATGAGACGGCTGCCGAACTGAATGGTCTCACCGAACGCCGGTCCCCGCTAATTCACGTAACCGTCCCGGTCAGCCGGCGGGTAAGACAGCTGCCCGGGATCAAAATCCACCTGTCTTCGCACATCGACCCGAAAGCGCGATTTCCGCGCGGAATCCCGCCGCACACCTTCGTCGAGGAGACGATCACCGATCTCGTGAGTACGGCGGATTGCCTGGACGACGCTTGTGGGTGGATAACCGGCGCGTTCGGGCGGCGGCTGACCGGCGAGGGGCCGCTGAGGAAAACGCTGAGCTCCCGCAAGAAGATCCGGTGGCGAGGCAAGCTCGACGAATTCATAACGGCTGGGGCCGGGGGAGCGCATTCGGTGCTCGAGTTCCGTTACGACCGGGACGTCGAGCGCGCGCACGGGCTGCCGAAGGCCGGACAGCAGGTCCCGTTCACCAAGGCCGACGGCAGCCGCGGCTTCCGGGACCGTTGCTATGAGCAATACGGCCTGGTGATCGAGCTCGACGGCAAGCAGGCGCACCCTGGAGAGCGCCGCGGGCACGACCGGCGCCGGGACAACGACGCCACGGCCGGGGGCGGCGCGACGCTGCGCTACGACTGGGACGACGTCACCCGCCAGCACTGCGCCACGGCGGCCCAGGTCGCGCGCTCGCTGGCCAGGCGCGGCTGGACCGGCCGGCTCAGGCCGTGCTCACCAGGGTGCGGCGCGGTGCCGCGCAAAGCGGCGTAGCGCGACGCAGGTCGCGGCACCGAAGGCGGTAGCCCGATGGGGGCGGCCAGTGCCCCGGCCAGTGCCCCGGGCAGGCGGCGTAACCGCGCCAGCAGCGTCTTCACCACGAGCTTCGTGGCGGTCAGGTCGGGCAGCACGACGTCCGCCCCGGCAGCACGCAGGTCGGCGGCGGAAAACCCGCCGCTCGCCACGCCGACGGGCCGCGCGCCAGCGGCGAGCGCCGCCGCGATGTCCAGCGGCGTGTCGCCCACCACGACCGTGGCCGCGCCGTCGAAGCCCGGCTCCCCGTTCGGCCCTGGCCCGCCGGGCGGCGGCCCGTGCACCGCCGCGGCGCGGCGCCGCGCTACCTGGACCAGTTCGGCGCGTTCCTCGTGGTCGTCACCGTAGGCCCCGATGCACAGGTCGAGCGCATCGCAGAGCCCCAGCGCGGTGAGCTTGACCTCGGCGAGCACGCGGATGTTGCCCGTGAGCACGGTTTGGCGCACCCGCCCGCCCGCGAGCGCCGCCAGCGCGGCGGCCGCGCCCGGCAGGGCGCGTCCCCGCGCCGCGATCGCCTCCCGCACCGAAGGCGCCTGCGCGGCCAGGCCCGCGATGAACGCGTCGACGTGCCGGCGCGGCTCCGGCACCCCGGCCAGCGTGAGCGTCTCCAGGATGATCGAGCGGTCGGTGCGCCCGGCCATCGGCGCCACCACCTCGAGCGAGCTCCCGAACAGCCGCAGGAACACCTCGGAGTACAGTTCGGCGCCGACTCCGCCGGCGCTGAGCAGGGTGCCGTCGACGTCCCACAAGACGAGGAGATCGCGCGCAGACCCCGACGACGTATCCCCCACGAGCCACATCGTAAATCAACCCTTCGCGCCACCCGCGAACCTAGCCAGCCCGAGCGGTCGCACGCCATAGACTCGCCCTATGCCGGGTCGGATTCGCCAGGAGGACATCGCGGCGGTCCGCGAGCGGTCGCCCATCGCCGACGTGGTGGGGGAGTACCTACAGCTGCGCCCCGCGGGCGGCGGCTCGCTCAAGGGACTGTGCCCGTTCCACGACGAGAAAACGCCATCATTCAATGTGACGCCAGGGAAAGAGCTCTACTACTGCTTCTCCTGCACCGCGGGCGGCGACGTCATCAAGTTCGTCCAGGAGATCGAGCACCTGTCCTTCTCGGAGGCGATCGAGCGGCTCGCCGCCCGCGCGGGCGTCGAGCTCCGCTATGAGCAGGGCGGCTACGTGCCCGGCCAGGAGACGAGCCAGCGCCGCCGGCTGATCGACGCGCACAAGGCCGCCGCGGAGTTCTACGCGGAACGGATCCGTGGTGACTCGGGGAAGCCCGCTCGCGCCTTCCTGGCCGAGCGAGGCTTCGAGCTGGCTGATGCCGAGCGGTTCGGTGTCGGATACTCCCCGGCGGCGTGGGACGAGCTCACCAGGCACCTGCGCGGGCGCGGGTTCACCGACGACGAGCTGACCAAGGCGGGCCTGGCGCGGCGCAGCCAGCGCGGCGGCCTGATCGACATGTTCCGCGGCCGGCTGATGTGGCCCGTCAGGGACCTGACCGGGGAAACGATCGCGTTCGGCGCCCGTAAGCTCGACCCTGGCGACGAGGGGCCCAAGTACCTGAACACGCCGGAGACCCCGCTGTTCAAGAAGGGCCACGTGCTGTACGGGGCGGACCTGGCGAAGCGGGAGATCGCGCACCGGCGGCAGGCGGTGATCGTCGAGGGCTACACCGACGTGATGGCCTGCCACCTGTCCGGCGTGCCGACCGCGGTGGCGACCTGCGGCACGAGCTTCGGCGAGGACCACGTGAAGATCCTGCGCCGGCTGATCATGGACACCGACGGCAGCGACGGCGAGGTGATCTTCACCTTCGACGGGGACGCGGCCGGCCAGCGGGCCGCGCTGCGCGCGTTCAGCCTGGAGGAGAGGTTCGTCACCCAGACCTTCGTCGCCGTGCAGCCGGACGGTCTCGACCCGTGCGACCTGCGGCTCGCCCGCGGCGAGGGCGCGGTCAGGGATCTCATCGCCAGGCGCGTCCCGCTCTTCGAGTTCGCCATCAAGAGCGCGCTCGCCAGGCACGACCTGGACACCACCGAGGGCCAGCTCGCCGCGCTCGACGAGGCCGCGCCGATCGTCGCGCGGATCAAGGACCAGGGCATGCGCGCCCGGTACGCGGTCAACCTGGACCGGTGGCTCGGGCTGATGGACGAGCGGTTCGTGCTCGCCCGGGTCCGCCAGCACGCGACAGGAACGAGGGGCGGGCGAGTCAGCCGGGTACGTTCGGACGATCCGCCGTCGGCACGGGGCGAGGACGGGCAGCGGGGCGCCGACGGGAACCAGGGCAGACCCTATGACAAGTCGGATCCGGTGCTCCGGGTGGAGCGGGAGGCGCTCAAGCTGGCGGTGCAGTGGCCGGCGCTGTGCGGGCCCGAGTTCGACGCGCTCGGCGCGGCGGCATTCACCGTCCCGGTGCACGCCGCGGTGTTCGGGCTGGTCGCCGGCCGCGGCGGCGTGGTCAGCGCCGGCCGGGCCAGGGACTGGGTGGCCGCGCTGCTCGATGCGGCCCCGGACGACCGGGCTCGCGCGTTCGTCACCGAACTCGCCGTGGAGCCGCTGATTACGGCGGGGGAAGCGGACGAGCGGTACGCCGATATCCAGCTTGCCCGGGTGGGGGAGCTGGCGGCCGGCCGGCAGATCGCCGCCATCAAGGCGAAGCTGCAGCGGATGAATCCGGAGGACGACCAGCCGGCGTACAACAGAATGTTCGGCGACCTGGTGGCACTCGAGCAGCGCCGGAAGTCGCTGCTCGACCGGGCGACCGGCGGCTGAGAACTGTAACTAGCAGTTGTTCCACAGATTGCGGTCAGGTTAAACATCTGGTCACAACGATAAAATTAGGTCCCCCGGAACGGGTGGTTCGTGCCGCAGACTGTTGTCCGTGAGCCTCACCGTAGTTACGAGCGCAGCGTCGCTTACACAGCAACTGACGGACCTCGTGGCGCTCGGGCGCTCGCGGGGTTTCGTGACGATGGGGGACGTCACCACGGCAATCGACCGGGCCGACCTGTCCGCGGACGCGCTTGACGGCGTGATACGGGTGCTCGCGGACGAGGGCATCGAGGTGCTCGAGGCGCCGGCCGAGGCAGAAGAAGATACCGATACCAGGCTGGCCGAAGTCGATTCGGACAGCGCGCGCCGGGCGGGCACCAGTGACCTGGTCCGCATCTATCTCCGGGAGATCGGGCGGGTGCCGCTGCTCACCGCCGAAGACGAGGTGGAGCTGGCCAAGGCCATCGAAGCCGGCTTGTTCGCCGAGGAGAAGCTGAACGGCGGCTTCCCGCTGCTCGGCGAGGAACGGGCCGACCTGGAGTGGCTGGCCGCCGACGGCGTGCGCGGCAAGCAGCGGCTGATCGAGGCCAACCTCCGGCTCGTCGTGTCGATCGCCAAGCGGTACATCGGCCGCGGGCTGGTCTTCCTCGACCTGATCCAGGAGGGCAACCTCGGGCTGATCCGCGCGGTGGAGAAGTTCGACTACACCCGCGGATACAAGTTCTCCACGTACGCGACCTGGTGGATCCGGCAGGCCATCACGCGGGCGATCGCCGACCAGGCACGGACCATCAGGGTCCCCGTGCACATGGTGGAGACGATCAACAAGCTGGCCCGGGTGCAGCGCCAGCTCCACCAGGAGCTCGGCCGCGAGGCGACGGTCGATGAGATCGCCGCCGAGATGGGCGTCGAGCCGGAGCGGGTCGCGGAGATCCAGCGGATCGCGCAGGAGCCGGTGTCGCTGCAGTCGCCGATCGGCGAGGAGGAGTCCGACCTCGGTGACTTCATCGAGGACGCGGACGCCGTGGTGCCGATCGAGGCCGCGGCGTTCATCATGCTGCAGGACCAGCTCGAGCGCGTGCTCTGCGAGCTGTCGGAACGAGAGCAGCGGATCATCCAGCTGCGGTTCGGGCTGACCGACGGGCATCCGCGGACGCTCGAGGAGGTGGGCAGGGAGTTCGGTGTGACGAGGGAGCGGATCCGGCAGATCGAGTCGAAGACCCTGGCCAAGCTCCGCCACCCGTCGCGCGCGCTGCTGCTGCGCGAGTACCTCGACTTAGGCCTGCCGCCCCCGCCCGCCGCCAGACGTGGCCGATGTGCCATCGTCCACACTCTTACGTGGCCGATGGCACACCGACGACGTTGTCAGGACCCGTCGGTGGTCGTGTAGCGGGCCCCGTTGACGGACGACTGGCCGTTGTCGGCCGGTGCGGCGAGAGGCCCGTCCGCTGTGTGGCTCGTGTCGCTCTTTCCCCCGAAGGGCATCCGGTCGCCAGCTTTCTGCTTCGCCGTGGCGGCCATCTTCGGCACCTGCTGGCTGACGGTCGTGGCGGCCGTCTTGGCGAAGTCAGGCGCCTTGGCCGCCACCGTTTTTCCCAGCTCGGCGGCCTTCGTGGTGACCGTGTTCGTGGCCTTCTGGACCGCCGGATGTCCCGCGACCTGCTGGGCGTACTTCACAATCTGGTCGTAACGTTCCCGGCCTGCCCGCGTGCCGGCGATGAAGCCGACAGCGAGCCCCGCCGCGAACGTGGCCTTGTACCGCATCTGGCACCCCTTCCGGTGCGTGGCGTCATGGCGATTGACTTCCCCGTCACCCGGCGCCTCATGCATTTCCCGTGGCCACCGCCGCTCATGGCGCGCAACCCGTTCCAGGGTAACTTTGCGATGCGGCAGGCACCCCTCCGGGTGCGCTACGCTTATCCGCGACGGTCCCGCGTAGCTCAATTGGCAGAGCGTCCGGCTGTTAACCGGCAGGTTATAGGTTCGAGTCCTATCGCGGGAGCAACACCCGGTTTCCGGGCGAGGTGGCAGGCCGACTGGTGTCGCACGTCCTCGTCCCGGCGGTCCCCGCTGACAGGGCCGGTCCCCGAACGTATCCTCGGAACAGGTGAAACGTGCTCAAGGGGGCGAGCACAATGTGGGTTATCTTCGTGATACTTGAAGCCTCCATCATCCTCGGCGGTATCGGGATCGCGGTCATCGTGAACAGGGTGGCCGACCGGGTTTTCGTGCACGGGACGATGAAGGGCCTCGACGACGAGTACCGGAGGCTGACGGCAGCATCGCGTCATGATGTATAGCTGCTCCTCCCGAAGTCATTCGGGTGCAGCGGCTTCGGCAGCGGCTTCGGCGATGGCGGCCAGGCGATGCGGCGGCCCTCCTCGAATTCGACCACGTGGTTGTGCCGGACGCCGCCCGTTCGCTCCGGGCTGGCCGCGATCTCCCGGCTGGCACTGACCACGCGCCGTCTATCCTGCTCTGCGGTCATGAGTCCATCCAAGCATCCGGCCGCGAGCCGGCGGGATTACGATCTAGATCGCGCTTGACGGATATCCGGCGGCAGGAAGGCTGAAGCTAAACCATGATCATCGACTGCCACGGCCACTACACCACTGTCCCGGCCGCGTTCGGGGAGTATCGCGACGCGCTGCACGCGCGGCTGGCCGCGGCGGCCGAGACCGCCGGCCCGGTGCCGACAGTCCCCGTCATCAGCGACGAGGAGATCAGGGAGACGATCGAGGCGAACCAGTTGCGGCTGATGCGCGAGCGCGGCATCGACCTGACGATCTTCTCGCCGCGGGCGTCGTGGATGGATCAGCACGTCACCGACCCGGCCACGGCCCGCGCCTGGGCGCGGGCAAGCAACGACCTCGTGCACCGGGTGACGACCCTGTTCCCGCGGAACTACGCCGGCGTCTGCCAGCTGCCGCAGACCCCGGGCGGCTCGCTCGGCGACTCGGTCGCCGAACTCGAGCGGGCCGTGACCGAGCTGGGATTCGTCGGCTGCAACCTGAACCCCGACCCGTCCGGCGGGTTCTGGAGCTCACCGCCGATGACCGACGAGTACTGGTTCCCGATCTACGAGAAGATGATCGAACTGGACGTGCCGGCGATGATCCACGTGTCGACGTCGCGGAACCCGGCGGCGCACACGCTCGGCGCGCACTACCTCAACGCCGACACCACGGTGTTCATGCAGCTGGTCGAGGGCGACCTGTTCGACAGGTTCCCGGCCCTGCGGTTCGTGATCCCGCACGGCGGCGGCGCGGTGCCCTACCACTGGGGCCGCTTCCACGGCCTGACCGTGCGGATGAACCGCCCGCCGCTGGAAACCCACGTGATGAGGAACGTCTACTTCGACACCTGCGTCTACCACCAGCCGGGCATCGACCTGCTGCTGAACGTGATCAGCACCGACAACATCCTGTTCGCGTCCGAGATGCTCGGCGCCGTCCGCGGTAACAACCCGGAGACCGGCGCGTCCTGGGACGACACGAAGCGCTATGTCGACAGCGTCAAGCTGACCGAGGACGAGCGGAACAAGATCTACGAGAACAACACCAGGCGGGTGTACCCGCGGCTAGCCGCGCGCCTCGCCGCACAGTAAGGCGGGCATTCAGGCAGTGAGGTTCGGGGCGGCGCGGAGCGGGTAGCCGCAGCTCATGAGCGAACCGGACGGCCAGGACAGGCCCGTGGTGGCGGTGGCTAACCGGCTCCCGGTCAACCAGGGCGACAAAGGCTGGGAGCTATCGCCCGGCGGCCTCGTCACGGCGCTGCGGCCGGCGATGGACACCCATCCCGGTGCCTGGGTGGGCTGGGACGGCGGCGCCAAGGGAATGCCGTCGACGCTGCCGGACACCAGCGTCCGCCTGCTGCCGATCGGGCTATCCGCCGCGCAGGTCCGCAACTACTACCACGGCTTCGCCAACGCGACGATGTGGCCGCTGCTGCACAACGCGATCGAGAAGCCGCGGTTCGAGCGGGGCTGGTGGTACTCCTACCGCGACGTCAACCAGATCTTCGCGGAACGGGTCGTGGCCGCCCTGGACGAGCATCCGGATGCCATCGCCTGGGTGCACGACTACCACCTGATGCTCGTGCCCCAGCTCATCCGCGCCCGCCGCGCCGGCGTGCCGATCGGGTACTTCCTGCACGTGCCGTGGCCCTCGCCGGATATCTTCGCCAGGCTGCCCTGGCGCGAGCAGATCCTGACCGGCTTGCTCGGCGCGGACCTGGTCTCCTTCCACACCGAGCGGTATCGCGGCAACTTCCTGCGGTCGTGTGCCCGGCTGCTTGCCGACTCCGGCATCGAGGTGCGCGGCTCGTCGGTGGTGCTGACCGATGGCCGGACAGTGGCGACCGACACCGCGCCGATCTCCATCGACGCGGCGGAGTTCGCCAGCCACGCCACCAACCCGGACACGGAGAAAGACATCCAGGTCCTCGCCGAGCAGTTCAGTGACAGGACGCTGCTGCTCGGCGTCGACCGGCTCGACTACACCAAGGGGATCGTCGAGCGGCTGCTGGCCGTGGAGATGCTGCTCGAGCGCCACCCGGACCTGCGGACCAGCCTCGTGTTCCTGCAGATCGCGGTGCCCAGCAGGGACGACGTGCGCGAGTACCGCCAGCTGCGCGGCACCGTCGAGCAGCACGTCGGGCGCATCAATGGCCTGTACACCGAGCCGGGCGGCTACGTGCCGGTACACTACCTCTATCGCGGGCTTGAGCAGCGGCAGCTCGCCGCGTACTACGCGCTCGCCGACGCGCTGCTCGTCACGCCGCTGATCGACGGCATGAACCTGGTCTGCAAGGAGTACGTGACCGTGCAGCAAGCCCGCGGCGGTAGCGGTGTCCTCGTCCTCAGCGAGTTCACCGGCGCCGCCGCCGAGCTGCCGCAGGCCGTGCTGTGCAACCCGTTCGACGTGGAGGGGCTGTCCTACCGCATCGAGCACGCGCTCAGGCTGCCGGCCGATGCCCGGCGCGCGGCGCTCGCCGCCATGGCCGACCACGTCCGCACGCATGACGTGCACCGCTGGGTGGCCGGTCAGCTCGCGGAGATCACAGCGGCCGGCTGAGCCCGGCCTATGCCTCCCGTGGATCGGGGAGCAGCACGGTGTAGATCATGCGGCGACGGCGGCCTTCTCCCGGGGCGTTGGCGAGCCGCGGCCCGAAGACGGCGCGCAGGTCGCGGAGCAGGCTGAAGAGTTCCTCGTCGGTGAGCCACATGGCGCCGACCCGGTAGTCGGCGCCGTCGCTTACCGGGTCGGCGGGCTCGCTGGCGACGTACCTCTCGAAGTCGGCGAGCAGTCCGGCGACGTAGGCGGTGAAGGCCTGTGTGTGCTCGTCCAGCGTCATGGCCCTGGCCTCATTCGGCTGGACCTGGGCGGCGAGCAACCGCAGGGTGTAGGTGCGCTCGACGGCGCCGCGGACCCGCCGTTCGGCCACGACCTGGAGCACTCCCGCCCTGGTGAGCCGGGCGAGATGGCGGTAAAGACTGCCTGCGGGCACGTCGTCGAGTTCGGCGGCGAGCTGGCTGGCGGTCAGCGCCCGGTCGCCGAGGAACGCCTTGACGATGCGGAGCCGCACCGGGTGCAGCAGTAGATCGGCGGTTGTCACGCGGCCAAGTCTAGTTATTGTTTTCAGTCTTGAAACCATTCTCAAACCTGATAGCATTCGGCTGTGGCTCATCACCCGGGCGGTGCGATACTGCTGGTGGCCGTGGTGGCGGCCGTGGCGCTGGCCTTCGCCATTGGCTGCCTGGTCGACCTGAGCCGTGCCCGGGTGCGCAGCCTGCCGAAGTGGGGGTGGGCGGTGATCATCTGCGTCTCGATCCCCTGGGGCGGCCTGGCGTACCTGGTCTTCGGCAGGGACTGGACGGGACGTGGTGTCGCCGCCCCCGTCCCGCCGCCCGCGGCCGTGCCGGGCGGCACCGAGGCCGGAGCGGCCAGAGTGGCTGGAGCGCCCGGAGCGTCGTGGCCGCGCGTCCCGCGCCGGGTCCCGCCCGCCTCGCTACTGATCGAGGTGGACCGACTCACCAAGCGCTTCGGCCCCGTCACCGCCGTCGACGGCCTGAGCTTCGCAGTCCGCCCGGGCACGGTGACCGGTTTCCTCGGGCCGAACGGCGCCGGCAAAACCACCACCCTGCGCGTGCTCCTCGGCCTGGAGGCGCCCACGTCCGGCACGGCGCTGATCGGGGGCCGTCGCTACCAGGAGTTCGTCCGCCCGCTGCACGAGGTCGGCTCGCTGCTTGACGCGACCGCTGTGCCGGCCGGCCGCGCCGCCTTGTTCCACCTGGTCGCCCTTGCGCAGAGCAACGGCATCGGCCGGGACCGGGTCAGGCAGGTGCTGGAGCTGACCGGGCTCGAGTCGGTGGCCGCGCGGCGGATGGGGGAGTTCTCGCTCGGGATGAAGCAGCGGCTGGGCATCGCGGCGGCGCTCCTGGCCGATCCGCCGGTGCTGCTGCTCGATGAGCCGGTCAACGGCCTGGACCCGGAAGGCATCCACTGGATCCGCCAGTTGCTCCGGGCGATGGCCGCCGAAGGCCGCACGATTCTCGTCTCCAGCCACCTGATGAGCGAGATGGCGCAGACGGCCGACCACCTTGTCATCATCGGGCGCGGCAGGCTGCTCGCCGACACCTCAACGGCCGCGTTCGTGTCCGGCGCCAGCCACGACGTGCGGGTCTGGTCGCCCCGGGCCGGGGAGCTCGCCGGCCTGCTGACCGGCTGCGGGGCGGTCGTGACGCCGGAAGACGACGGCGGGCTCGCCGTGACCGGCATGGACGCGGCCGCCGTCGGCGACCTCGCCGCCAGGTACGGCATCGCCGTGCATGAGCTGATGGCACGGCACGCGTCCCTCGAAGAGGCCTACCTCGCGCTCACTGGTGCGAGTACCGACTACCGGGCCGGAACCGTGTCGGCCGGGACGGCCGTCCGATGACCGCGGCGCAGCTCCGGGCGCCGGGGCAGCCGGGGCTACCTGGACAGGCCGTCCCGTCACGGCTGGTCCGCGCCCGCGACGTGCTCGCCAGCGAGTGGACGAAGCTCAGGTCGCTTCGCTCGAACCGCTGGACGCTCGGCGTCGCCGTGCTCGTGACGCTGGTGCTGACCGCGGTCGTAGCGGAGACCTTCGCGGCCGCGCCAGGCTCAGGAAGGCACGCCGCCGTGGCCGACCGGCTCGCCATGTCCTTCCTCCCCTACGCCGAGTACACGGTGCTGCCCGTCACGGTCTTGAGCGTGCTGGTGTTCACGTCCGAGTACAGCAGCGGGCTGATCCGCACCACGTTCAGCGCCGTGCCGAGGCGGGGGACCGTGCTGGCCGCCAAGGCGGCGGTCACCGGAGCGGCGGCGCTCGTCGTCGGGGAGGTGCTCGCGTTCGCGTGCTTCTTCCTGACCCAGGCGATCTTGTCGGGCCGGAACGGCGGCCTGTCGCTGGCTCACCCGGGCGCGCTGCGGGCCGTGCTGGCGGCCGGCTTCGTGCTGGCCGCCTGCGCTGTGGTGGGCGTGGGCGCCGGCGCGGCCATCCGGCACACGGCGGGCGCCATCGCCGCGGCGGTCACCGTCGTCTACCTGCTGGCGGTGCTGTGCCTGGCCTTGCCCGCGCCGTGGAACATCAGGGTCGGCAGGTTCACCCTGCCGTTCGCCGCCTACGCGGAGGTGACCGGGCATCCGCCCGCGGGGCTGCTGTCCCCGTGGCTTTCCCTGCTGGTCCTGATCGGCTGGCCGGCGGCGGCCCTGCTCGCCGCCGCGGCCGTGCTCACCCGGAGAGACGTATGACACCCGCTGAAACGGCGCTGGCCGTGATCGACATGGCCCAGCGCGGACAGTTCGCCGAACTGCGGATGAAGTTCGCACCGCAGCTCCGCCCGCTGGTGCCGGCCGAGGCACTGCGGGCAGCGTGGGAGGCGGAGACCGCCAAGCAGGGCCAGGTTTCCTCGCTGGGCACGCCGGTGACCGAGCCCGCCGGCCCCGGCGCCGTGCTGGTGAAGGTCCCGGTGACGTTCGCCCGCGAGACCCTGACCGTGGCCGTCGGGCTGGCGGTCGGACCGGACGGGGCCGGCGAGCAGAGCTGGATCACCGGCATCCAGCTGCTGCCGGCCAGCGCGGCCGAGCCGACCGCCGTGTGGCAGCCGCCGCCCTACGCGGACCAGGATCTGTTCACCGAGCACGACGTGACCGTCGGCGACGGGCCGTTGGCGGTGCCGGGCACGCTGAGCGTTCCGCGCCGCGGCGGGCCGTTCCCCGGCGTGGTGCTGCTGTCCGGCTCCGGGCCGCACGACCAGGACGAGACCATCGGGCGGAACAAGCCATTCAAGGACATTGCCGGGGGGCTGGCCACCGCGGGCGTCGCCGTGCTGCGCTTCGAGAAGGTCACCCACGCCCACCCGGACCTGGTAGCCGGGAACACGCGCTTCACGCTCACCGATGAGTACGTGCCGCACGCCGTCGCCGCGATCGAGGTGCTGCGCGAGCATCAGGCCGTGGACCCGGCGAGGGTCTTCGTGGCCGGGCACAGCCAGGGCGGCACCGTGGCGCCCCGGGTGGCAGCGCGAACGCAGGTGGCCGGCCTGGTCATCCTGGCGGGCGGCGCCCAGCCGCTGCACGAGGCCATGGTGCGGCAGTTCCGCTACCTGGCGTCCCTCGGACCCGGGCAGGCCGCCGACCTGGGCGTGATCACCCGGCAAGCGGCGGCGGTCGACGACCCGGGCCTGTCCGAGTCGACCCCCGCCAGCGACCTGCCGTTCGGAATTCCCGCCGCCTACTGGCTTGATCAGCGCGGCTACGACGCGCCCGCCGCCGCGGCCGCGCTCGGCAAGCCGGTGCTCATCGTCCAGGGCGGGCGCGACTACCAGGTCACCGTGGCGGACGACCTGTCCCGCTGGCGGGCCGCCCTGGACGGCAGGCCGGACGTCACGATCCGGGTCTACCCGGCGGACAACCACTTGTTCTTCCCCGGCTCAGGTCCCTCCACGCCCGCCGAGTACGAGCCCGCACAGCACGTGGACCCGGCGGTCGTCTCCGACGTCGCCGCCTGGCTCACCACCACCAGGTAACACCCGCCATCACTAAGGCGACCTGGGGGCGAACGATCCGGTGAGTTTTGCCCATGCGCGGAGTCCATACCCGTGAGGGAGGTGTGGGCGGCATGGGCGACCGGCGCTGGGGGCGGGTGTCGCGTGGCGTGCCACGGCGCCCGCGACCGCGGCTATGGCGGCCACGATGGCCGCCGTGGCTGGCGTGGTCGTCGCGGTTCCGCGCGGCGCGGGCGGTCAGCGCCGACCCCTGGTCGTGGCTGGAACCGTACCCGGTGCCAGCGGCCGAGGGTGCCCCGCGGTCGCTGTCCATCGCCTTCGTCGCCGCGCTGCAGCGCCTGCCGCCGGACCAGCGTGCCGCGCTCGTGCTGAGCGACGTGCTTGACTTCGCCATCGCCGACGTGGCCGAGATCCTCGGCTGTGACGCAGGCGAAGCCCGCGGCCTGCTGCTGCGCGCCCGGTCAGCGATGCCGGCCGAGGCGGGGCCGCCGGGACCGGGCGCCGGACCGGACCCCGGCGACGACGCGGACGAGGCCGGCGTGGTCGCCCGCTTCACCGCTGCCTTCGCCGGCGGCGACATCGCCGCCCTCACCGCGCTGCTGGCCTGGGACGCGTGGCTGCGCATGCGTCCGCTGCCGGCCGCCTACCGGGGGCGCAACGCGGCCAGGCACTTCCTGGCGGTGCATGCCTTCCCTGGCGGCCCGACCGGTTACCGCTTGGTCCCAACCAGGGCGAACGGCCAGCCCGCCTTCGGCTGTTACCTGCGGGACACGGTGACCGGCGTCGACCATGCCTGCGGCCTGCTCGTCCTCACCGTCGAGGAAGGCAGCATCACCGCGATCGACCGCTTCGTGGACAACAGCCTCCTGCACCGCTTCGGCCTGCCGCGTTCCCTGCCCGCGGAGCGGTAACCGCCACCCGCTGTAGTTCGCCCCACTTGATTGCTACGGCTTCATCGAAGGGGAGCAGCACGACCTGTTGGCGCCAGCTCGCCAGCTCGGCCAGCCGACGCGGACCCCAGTCACGTAGAACAGTCCACTTGGTCAGCTCGCCGAGAGTCACGAAGGTGATGCACAGGGAGTGGCCAGCTAGGCGGGAGCGAAGCGGGTCAGCTAGCCGGCCGCGCAGGATGGTTGAGGCAACGTCGGTGTCGAGATCGAGGTTGTCGCTCCGGCCGACTCCGGTCGGAGCGGGCCGCGCGGTTCATTTCGATACCGGTCGAGCAGTTGCCGGGCCGTGGCGACCAGCCCCGCCCGGACCGTGGCGGGGGACAGCACCTCGATCTCACCGCCGAACCCAGCC